>Ga0299906_10000002_pt1 | contig 291851 bp, 228 predicted proteins | sample RVTome_14_FD_200259 | JGI IMG/M metagenome (GOLD analysis project Ga0299906, IMG submission 200259) | Soil microbial communities from uranium-contaminated site in the Upper Colorado River Basin, Wyoming, United States - RVT145D125 (version 2) ...
CGATGGTGGGATCGGTCTGACACCAACCCCGTCGATCTCAACTACAGGATCGCCATCGCTTGATAACCTTCACCGATCAACTGACGACAAACGGGTTTTTCAACACGCCCCAAGGTCCGGGCCACCCGCCGTTCTTTCAGGGTTCACAACACCCTACAAAGAAGAACGGAGGCACCACATGAAGGTGTCGGAATCCGTTCTTTCAGGGTTCACAACACCAGAAGGACATGACTGAGATAATCGAACCAAGGTGTCGGAATCCGTTCTTTCAGGGTTCACAACACCGAAGAGGACGGCATGTACGTTTTCGATCTGGGTGTCGGAATCCGTTCTTTCAGGGTTCACAACACCTGAACACCATCTAATCGCAGATCAGCCAGCACGTTAGCAGGATTATCTGCGATCAAAAACGGTGTCATCGCCCCTCCGTTCGGCTGTGAACCATCGAATTCCATCACGTCCGTGTCCGGGTTCCTGCTTTGGGTCAACTGTCCCGCGGCGTTTTCAACGGACAAGACTCACGACGACGTGACGGGTGGAAGATATGCCGGAAAGCCGAGGCGGTCAAGTATGAGACACCACAGCTTTTTCGGGGAGTTTGATTGTACCCCAGAAGACACCGGCCAATACGCGGGCCGCGTTTTCGTCGCTGTTGAGCTCCGTGCCGCAGCCCGTGTGTTCGCACTTGAAGAGACGCTTGGCCTTCTTCGTCTTCAGCCCGCGGTTTTCCTGTTTCCTCCCGCATTTCGAGCATATCTGCGATGAGAATTTGTAGGGCAACGTGAGTATCCGCATCCCCCGTTCCACCGCCTTTTCTGCGACCTTGCGTCGAATCGCACCGTAGGAGAAGAACCCCAGCCGAACCTTCTGCGCGGAGTCATACTTGTCCCGGGCTTTGGGATAATAACCACGCATGCTTTCGAAGAGGATCAGATCAGCGTTCTCGCGTTCTGCGATCTCGATGATCTGTTGGGCGTTGAGACGCACCCAGTCGCGGATCATCCAGCGGATATGACTGGTCAGTTGACGTTCGTCGAATGGTCTGAGACCCGGATTCTTCCACGTCGTGCGATGTTGCGCGATCTTCGCCGCCTCTTTGCTAAGGGCTTCAAGATGGCGGCCGACGTGCCCCTCGCCAAGGCCGGAGGTCGGAGAGCGTTTGTCTTCCCTGTCCAGGAGATCGTAGAGTTTGTCCAGCTTGATGACCTTGAGGACTTCCGACTTGACGAGCGTCACTCCACAGAACGCCGCGGCGGCACCTCCAGAGGTCCCCAAGTCAATCGTCAATATCCGCAGTTCCTGCTTTGGATTGCCCGCAAATGAATCAAGAATGAGCGGGCGCACGTGATCGAGGAATTGCTGATCCTGTGCGGCGCGCGGGTACTGCCGGCGCAGGGCATCGATCTCATCCTGGCTGATGCGCAGACGCGAGGGCCGTGCCGCCACCGCGAAGCGGAAGCCGACCCGTGCGCGTGTCCCGATGAAGTGGATGTGCGCGCTGGTGATTTGCGTGCTTACGGGTTGAATGTCGTAGTCGCTCGGCCACGGCTTGAAGCCGAATTCGATGAATCGACCTCGTGGCATGTCGTCCAGCCGCAACCGGAGCATCGAGCGTGTAAAGTCCGCTTCATAGTAACCCGCACCGAAGATTTTCGGCGTCGGCAGATTCCGGCTCGACGGATATCGAAATGACGGCTTACGCGGACCGCTGAGGTAGTCGCGACGCCACTCGCGGTACTGCGTCTCCAATTCGCGGTCTGACTCCGGTAGCTTCAGGATTCGCTTCTTGTATTCGAGACAATCGTTGGTATGCGGGTTAAACGAGCATCCTGTCTTGTTGTCGATCTTCACGCAATGCGGTAGTTGTCCTTGATACCGCTGAATGAGAGTCTCTTCGGTGACATTGAGTTTCTGCAGATAGGTCATCCACGCTTTGGGAAACCAGCCGGACTTCCGGCGATCCTTCGCGCAGAATTGCTGAAGAACGACAGCTTGAGTGTGGCCCTTCTGCTTGCGAAGAGCCAAGTACTTCAGTGCGTTATCAGGGAATTGCTTCTTGTATTCCCTGCGCAATCCTGCCTGAAATTCTCGATAGAACTTGCACAAGGGAGCATGCCTACCTCCGCCTACCCTCTCCCCGGCGTAATCACAGTTGTCCTTCGGAAGTTTCAGTCGATTCCACCCGCAAATCCGCGGCCGTTTGTCTTTGATGCCTAATTCCTTAAAGATGTCGCTGAACTTGCGGCAAGCGTCCGGCGTCAGTGCCGGATGTTCTTTTTCCCACTCCGCTTTCTCTTTTTCCCATAGCGGACGGTTCCGCTGCCAATTCTCATTGGCGTTGCTGTAGCGAGTCCTGACCCATTCAGAAGCTGATTTTAGTAGAATCATCTGATGGGATTGCTCGAGTTGTTGAAAGCGCAGGATCAGGCGCCGAGCAGATTCCGTAGACGTCAGTGCCGCGACATGTCGGAGTGACTCTTGTACATGCAATGGCAAGCGAACTCCTGATTGGGAATGCTCGACCCCCGTAGCAACGCGAAATGCGAGCAGTCGCATTCGATCCGGATCGCCCTGCGCATTTCCCTGCCCGTCCGAGGGTTCAAGCATGAAGTCCCACAAAGGTTGAGTTGCGGGCGTCACTTCTCCGTCCTTGGGTCTAAGACCCATCATCCACTGACAGATGTCAGAGACGTCGACATTGAAGCGTTCGAAATGCCTTCGCAGCAGAAGTACGTTTTTCCTGAACTGCTCGCGGCTCTGTCCCGGGAGACGGCGGAGCCCGCGCACAAGCGTGCGCTCTTCGCGGTAACGCGTAACTGCCATGTCGTCGGGAATATAATTCGTGAATGTATGTGATTCAATGCCGCGCCGGGAAAAGTTGCTGTTTCATCTCTGCGCGATTATCGTCGGCTGCAGCGCCGAGAAACCCGGACCAGGTCCGGGCCACCCGCCCCCGCCTCTGTGATCACGGTCACGCAAAGCGTGATTACACCCATCGCAACCCAAGGTCAGCCAATCCGCCGCAGGTGTGAACCGCCTTTGCTCACCAAGAGCGGCGACCGAAGTCCCATTTATTTCATCGCTTCGCGATGGCCGTCAGCCCAAGGGCTGACCGGCACGGAAATGGACTGGAGCACGACACAACGCCTACTTGACGATCAAAGTTTTGCCGACTGGGGCGCTGAGTTCAGATTCGACCCTATTGGGTGCCGGCGCCGCTGAGAGGGTGGGCGAGTCCGGGTGATGAGGCCTGCGCAGCCGGTGAGACGACGCCAGCCGCCAATAGAAGCGGCCAACCTGGCGTGAGTTGCGATTGATGTTCTCGGTCATAACAGGTCCGAGGTTTGCAAATGATCGATGAACCGATGGTTGATCGACCTCTGCCGCTTTCAATCCGACCAGTATCATTGTTCTTGCAGCCAGATCGCGCGGCTGAATCCAATGCGACCACATCAGATCGCCTCTGCCGATAACACCTCTGCCGGCGAATTCGTTTAATGAGTCGACGCCGGGCACATCGTAGAAGCTGGCTTCGCTTGCGACCCAGTACTGATCGACGCCGACAATGAGCGGCTCATGGCCGGTCTCGGCTTCCACCTTTAGTTCAAGTGCCTCAACAGCCCGTCCGAATTCTTCCCATGCGACCGGGAGCTTGTACCAGGATTCACCTCTGAACCCCGGCGCACCCACGAGAATCCAGGACAGTCCCACGGGAATTAAAACCACGCCCGCCGCGATCGTGGCCGCCCACGCGCCTTTCAACGGAGAGAACACGCAACGGGAGCAACGCGATCGGCGCTCGATCATGCTGTGGGCTACCCACGGCAGGACAGCCAGCCAAACAGGACCGGTCCAATTGAGCTTTGTCTGATTGGCGAGACTGTGCACGACGAACACGGACAACGGCAGGCCGCAGAGCATCAACGCCCAATGGGCGTTTCGCGCGGTCGAACCGTTCCGCTCGGCAGCGGTGCGCCTGGCTTCTCCGAGGCGGAAGATGGCTTTGGCGGATTCCCACAGCCCGATCGGTGTCAGCAACGTCAGTGCACTTGCGACCAGAATGTGCAGGTGGAAATCGGGCGGAAATGACCAGCGTCGTGTCCCCTGAAAAGCAAACGACAGCCAGCCATTTTGGTAATTCCAAACCAGGACAGGCAGGAACAGAGCAACCGACAGCAGGAGAGCGAGGTACGGTCCCGGTGTTGTCAGGCATCTTCTCGCGTTGGAATCGACGAGGAGAAAGACGATGATGGCGCCGCCGAGGAGGACCATCGTGTACTTGGACAGCAGCCCCCATCCCATCGCCAGCCCGACTCCGATCCACGCCGTCGGTTTCTTGTCGACCATCGCGCGACGAGCGTAGAACAACGTTGCCGCCCAGGCCGCGTAGAGGGGCGCATCGGGAGTCATCAGAAATCCGACGGACCAGTAGATCGGGAGGACCGCCAGCAAGATCGTGCACGCCAGCGCCGACTTGCGACCGAAGAGATCGTGGGCCAGGCGGTACATATAAACCGCCATCACCAGCCAGCTCAGAAACGCCGGCAGCCGGACTCCCAGCTCTGAATCGCCGACCAGCGATGTCGACAACCAAATCAGCCACGCGGACAACGGGGGATGATCGAGATAGCCGATGTCGAGATGTTCGGCATAGTTCCAGTAGTACGCCTCCTGGGGAAGGAGATCAATCAAACCCAGGAAGAACAACCGGCCCATCATGGAAATGCCGACGACCCATATCGCCATGCGAAGAAGGTCGGACGCGCCTGCATCACGGGGTTCGGTTGTGGCCGGATTCATCTGGTTGCTCTTGCGTGCCCGTGAGGCGCCCGCACTCGTGTACGAATCGGCGGCCGGGTTGACATGTCAACATGTAAGACATCGGTGGGCACCCTGACTCTGATTGGCTGCCGCGAGCAAGTCGGTGGGCTGACGCATTGAACTAACGTCCGGTCGGCGTTGGCGGATCAGGATATAGAAGCACTGGCCGGGCCGGTTGTGCTGCACTATCTACGCGGCATGTGCTCCGATGCCCACCGGCGCGATCTGGCGTTCCTGTATGTTGCGGCGTTTCTGCGTTCGACCGCAGTCGGGTTGGGCGCTGTCATCCTCGGCCTCCTGCTGTCGGCTCAGGACCTGCAATCGACGCAGATCGGTGCGGTGATTACCGCCGGGTTGGCGGGGAACGCGTGTGCGGCGCTGCTGATTACACTGCGCGGCAGCCGCGACGGACAGAAGCGGCGGCTCGTTGCGCTGTCTTTGTTGTCCGCCGCCGGCGGCGTAGCGATCACGGTCGCGGTCAGTCTGCCGCTGACACTGCTGGCGGCGTTTGTGGGGATGCTCAACGGAATGGGACGTGATCGTGGTCCGTTGTTGATTTTGGATCAGGCCATCCTTCCGTCCGCGATCGACGATCGGCAGAGAACCAAAGCATTCGCGTGGTACAACGTCATCCAGGACACCGGACATGCGCTGGGGGCGCTACTGGCTGCCGGATGCGGGACTTTGGTCGGGACGTCCGCCCTGTCTCAGTCCGGCGTGTACCGTCTCGGCATGCTCGTGTACGCGGCGCTGATGGTATTGACCGCACTCGCCTATGCGGCGCTCACCCGAATGGCTGAATCGCCGAGAACCGCGACACTACAGGCGATCACTCCCGAGACGAAACGGATCGTCGTGAGACTGTCACTGCTGTTCGGCTTGGATGGGTTGGCCAGCGGCTTTGTGACGACGGCGGCGCTCACCGCGTTCTTCATGCAGCACTTCGAGGTTGCACCGGAGACGATCGGGGCCCTGTTTTTTGCCGCGCGCGTGGCCAATGTGATCAGCCACCTGGCGGCAGCCCGCATTGCCCGCCGATTCGGTCTGGTCAACACCATGGTATGGACGCATATCCCGTCGAGCGTGCTGTTGGCCACTGTGCCGTTTGCGTCCAGCTTCGCGCTGGCCGCGATCCTGTTTTTGATACGCGAGTCGCTGGTCGAGATGGATGTGCCGACGCGTCAGTCGTATGTGATGGCCATGGTCGGACCCGATGAACGTGTGTTCGCATCGGGGGTCACGGGGCTGGTCCGTCTGGCGGCGTGGGCAATCAGTCCGGTGATCGGAGGGATCGTGGCGCAAGGGCTCGCTGCGTTTACACCATTTGCGGCGTGCGCCGGCGCGAAGATTCTTTATGATCTGCTGCTGTATCGTTCATTCGGACGACTCAAACCGCCCGAAGAGATCAGGCCGGTTTCCTGAGCCGGAGCAAACGTCAGGGCCGCAGGACTGTGTCCTGCCTGTCCCGACGGAGCCGAGCGGGGCGAAGCGAGGAGTACTGAGCTATGAACCGACCAGAAACCGTAGATGCATGAGAAGTCGAACTACGTGTCGCTGAATTCAATCTCGATGCCCTTACCGGCCTCGAGTTTTCGATAGTAAACCAGTTCGGCGTCCTCCGGGAGCGTTTCCTGAAGCTCGCCTCTCTTGGTGCTGTACGTATCGGGCTTGATGCAGACAGGTTTGTCCCCAACGATTCCGTCGATACCTCGTGATTCCTCCTCAGCGTTCGCCAGCCGGTACTCGACGTCCCGATGCTCGGCAATGAATCTTAGGATCGCCTGTTGAAACTTCAGTCCAATGAAAGTCTTGACGATGACAAGGTCTTCGACCCATCTCTTGACCATCGGTCGGTCCACGGTCGCGATGGCCACCCTGAGTGCTTGTAGTTGTGCCAGTATCTTCTCAGTTGCCTGATCGATACTCGCAGGGCGTGTTTCGTTATACCAGTCCCGCCACTCCTCCAGCGTGCTTCCCGCGAACTCCTGGATCAAGTCGCTCATCTGGCCCACGACACGCGGCCGTGTCCCCTGGGAGAACTTATTTGCGAGGTTGATGAGTGGCCAGACGTACTTGGGAAAGTCTTCTGTGCGGACGTCGAGAAGGATCTTAAGGTCTTCGGAGCTAAGTCTAAGTTTCACACGGCGAAGAAACGGTTACGTTACCAATGCGGCAACCGGTTTCGGATTCGCCTCAGCGGTGACGAAAAGGACTTGGGAATCATCAAAGAGATTGCCGGAGTCACCGGCCAGCTTGCGCCTGATAACGGTCTCAAATGTGGTGTTGATCTCAACACCAATTGAGTGTCGTCCCTCGATTTTTGCCGCAAGTGAAGTGGTGCCGCTCCCCAGAAACGGGTCGAGAACCGTTTCGCCCCAGAAGCTGTACATCTTGATCAGACGCCGGGGCACTTCGACCGGAAACATGGCGCCGTGTTCTTCCTGGCGGTCCGGGTGAATAGACCAGACTCCTCGAAACCACTCGCTCCGCTGTTCCTTGGTCAGGCGACTGCGCTCTCTTTGTTCCTCCGAAACAGATGGCGCGTTGCCCGGCTTCTTGAGCAGGATGATGTACTCGTGCTCGTAGGTAATGTGGCCATCACGGGGATGATACGTTGAGCCCATCCACTGCCCGCCGCCGCTCGTCTTCGTTGTCGAAATCTTCCTCCAAATGATGTTTCCCATGAAATCGAATCCCAGTCGCCGGGCGACGCAAATGATGTCTGCCGGGATCGGCTGAACGCGGTATCTGCCATGCTCTGTCGCCCGCAGGTACTGATCGCCGATGTTGATGGCTGCCCGGCAGCCCCCACTGAGCACGCGCCGAATCTCCGTCAACACTCGTTCAAGGTCTGCAAGATAATCTTCGTACGATTGACCGTGGCCGATTTGGTCGGGGTGATCATAATCCTTGATCGACCAGTACGGCGGAGACGTCACAACGAGTTGAACCGACTCGTTGTCGACTAAGTCCATGTGACGGCTATCGCCGAAGACGATCCGGTGGTTCGTCGAATTCCTTTGAACAAGTCCGTCTGACATTCTGCCGCCTTCTGCGCCCGTCATTATCCGTCGTTCAACATTGAATTCCATTGCCGTACAGCGGGAGTCTCGTCGGATACTTGCATGATGTCAATCATCTTCCGGAGGGCACTCCTGACCGGGGTACGGAACCAAACCGTCACTTAATAATCACAATCTTCCCCACCTGCGCTCCGAGTTTGGAGTCGACGCGGTAGATGTAGATGCCCGATTCGACCGCCTGCTGATTGCGGGTCACCAGGTCCCAGCCGACCGAGGATTCGTAGCGGGTCAGATGCGGATCGGGATGGTGAATCTCGCGGATGAGATCGCCATCGAGCGAATAGATGCGAATGGTGGCCTCGGCCGGAAGATTGACGAACCAGATGCGCCGGTCGACCTCTCCCCACTTGGGTTGATTGGTCGCCTCGAACCCCTGATCATAGTAGCTGGTCCACTCGCCGGTGCCGTCGCGGAAACGGCTCTTATACGGATTCGGATATACGCTGACTTTCAATCCCGAATCCTCGACGACGTCGGAGGAGTAGATCAGGTGGACGAATTCATTGTTTCCCTGCGGCGGCGTCTCCTGCGGCTGCAACTCGCTGCGGTAATCTCCCTGATCGAATGCGGTCACAGCGACATAGACGGGCTCGGAGATATTCAGGTTGGAAATCTGCGCGCGATAGAGGCCATAGGTGAGCGTGTCATCGTCGATGATCGTGTCGCGTTCGCCGATGCGCTGGACGAGATTGGTTTCGAAGGCGACGCCGTTCCAGTATGAGTTGCCGGTGTTGGCGCCTTCCGGCTCCCAGTATGAGTATCCCTCGCGCTGCACGATCTGGGTGATTTGGCCGAAGGCGTTGCGGAATGTGTCGGCCACCGTATCGATGAGCGATGTCGTGAATGATCGTTCCGGGTAATCGCGCGGATCGAAATCGGGATCGTTCAATTCGATTCGCCATTCATCGGCCGACATCGGCAGCGACACCTGTTTCCACTGGGAGGGGTGATTGACCCGGCGCCAGTCACTGTATGCGGGGAAATAGGTGATTTTTTTGAAATTGTCGGGCGTATCCCAGTTGGCCATCAGCGTGTATTGATCCGGCAGGTCGGATCGGGCCATGTAGAGCCGGTAGCCCTCGAAGTCGCGACGCGCGGTCAACGGGTCGACCTGCAGCTCGCTGTGTTCTCCGGTCCAGGTGATGACGACATCGCCGGGGCGTGTGCTGGTCTCGAAGATCGGCGGGCTGGGTGCGCCGGGGATGCTCCAGTCGGGAACGCCGTCACCCTTATACCAGACCGATTCGCAGATCAGAGTCTGGCGGAAGTTGCGGCAGTTGACCGAATGCGCGCGTCCGGCATATCCATCGCCGTCGGTATCGAAGCCGGGAATGTCGAACATCCAGTCGGCCCAGCGGGCGTTGTTCAGAAAATCGCCGAAGTTCAGCCCGGCATAGAAATCGTCGGGGTTGTTGGGACGAAAATCGGCGCTGTAGTTTGCGGGATCGACATGGAACTGATCGGCGGTGACGATGGCGAACGTGAAGGGCACCGAATCGCCGGGTTGGATATCGCTGAACGGTCCATAGGACACGAGGATTTTGCCGTCGCCGCCTCCGGCGAGCTGCCGGACTTGTTCGCTCTGCTGGGGCGGACGTGCCCAGCCATCCGGGGAGAAGTCGATGGCCGCGCGCGCCTGGTCATAGTCTTTCTCGCCGTTGGTCATCATGCGGTATCGTCCGCGATCCCCCACCGGCCGGCCGAGCGATCCGCCGTAGCCCTCCTGCTCCAAACTGTTTCGCGGCCCCCAGTCCAAGGTGAAGGTGTCGGACCACCAGTTGAAATTGAGTCGCGCGCCGCTGGGTCCCCGCAGCGGCCGCACACCAACCACGCCGGTCGCGCTGAACGGTGTGAACACTCCGTGGTCGGGATCACCGTCGTTGTCGGCCATCCAACCCAGCTCCATCGGCTCGGCGACCGGCGGAAATCCCGCTCGCGGTATCGGACCGGGCACAGAGGCAACATACCCGCAGAGGTCATCGGTGGCTCCCACACCCAGCCGCTCAAAACTGGACACATCGCCATCGACAAAAAACCCGATGCACCCTTCGCGGATCGGTTCGGTCCCGATGTTGACCGCCCAAAGATCGACGATGACAAAGGGCTGAGCCACTTCGTAGGTCCAGACGCGGGTAGTCTGATGGATTTCCACAGAGATCGGGATATGCTGGCGGCGTTCGATTTCGTCACCTTCGAAGACTACGAGGCGGAAAGTATCGGAATAGACGGCGTAATACTCTTCGTCGGCCATTGCCTGGGGGCTGTAGTGCACCGAACCGCGGTGGTTGGTCATCTCGACGATTGAACGGGACGATTGAAACTCGCGCGCCCAACCGACCTGCTGTGTTCCGGCCGTGCTGACCAGTGTGTCGGTACCGCGGACACAGCCGAACGCGATGCCGCCCAAGTTCAGGTAGTTGGTTCGATCGCCGGGCGGCAGACAGAGCGACGGCGACCAGTTGATGCGCAGGTCGCGCATGTCATCGCGGGCCAGGGGCATGCTGGACTCGAATCCGACGGAAGTCGCTCGGGGTCCGCTGCCGAAAACGCCGAAATTCGTCAGATTGAGCCAGAAGAGACCCGCGTCGTGGATGCGCGACTCGGCCACCGTTTGGGCCCGGGCCATGGCGGCTCCGCCGAGCGACGCACAGAGGACCATGATGGCGACGGCCGTTCGGCCGATGTCAGCAGAATCTGATCGCGGCATAATGAGTCAAAGGGCACACGGCCCTGTTACGCAGGGTATTACATTCGGATGCGCGATATATTCCGATCAGGGCGGCCGTCACACATCCGGACCGTCATCGGTCTCTTCGGTCTCGATGCGCTTGAGATGAATGGTCGAGACGACCGATTCGCCGATGAGCCCACTCAGCCGCGCTTTCGTCGTGGAATCGAACATGTCGGTCTGGAGTGCCTTGGCGAGCTTGCGGCGCTCCAAGTCGGACACCTGATCCCATAGACCGCTGTCGCGCACCAGTTGTTCCAATTCAACGCGTTCAGGGTTTTTCTTGTCCGGCAGCTTCGGCTCGCGCCGTATGTTGACGGAGACACTGGCATGGTGTCCGGTGAGGCGGGTCAGATTCTCCGCGGCGGCGAATTTTAAGACCATTTGTTTCGCCGCTTCCAGTTCAGTCGTCGCCACGTCAACGCGCTGTTTGGCGGAGGCGTAGTCATCGGCGATGCGGACCCCATCGTCGGCGGCGAACTCTTCGGGCGTCATGGCCGCCGTGGCAAACTGATGTCGTTTCGCGGGGCAGATCGACTGAAATTCGCACCAACTACACAACGTCGACTCCTGTGGAGGAAAGTCATTCCTGTCGGCGGCGGCGACGGCCGTGTCGATCAGGCGCCGGGTGTCGTCCTTGAGTGCCTCGAGCGCCTCCCTGGTCCGAGTTGATGTCAGTGTGCGATTGGCACGCAGGTAGTGCCAGATGAGTCGGACCGGGCGCTCTTCGCGCCATCGTTGCTGGATGCCGATCTGGTACAGCGCCAACTGCCGTTCGCGATCGACATCGTCCTGCGTCGGCAGGGACCGCGATGTCTTGTAGTCGTGGATTTCAATCGTGCCGTCCTCGGCTTCGGCGAGTCGGTCGATGAATCCCTGCAGACGGTATGCGCCGGAGCCGTCCAGATCGATCAACACCCGGTCTTCGAGCGCCAAAACACGTCCATCGGAAAATGGGTAGTTCCGCACGAAGTAGTCCTGCAGACAACGTCGGCCGACATTGCGGTAGTCCTGCGCGGTGAACTCGGGCCGGACAATGAAAACGTCATCTCCGAGGTTTTTGTCCCAGTAGCGCTCATAGAAGTCCCGCACCTCCTCCCACTTCGGGGTGCGTTCCATCAGAACCGACTGGTAGAGCGATTCCAGCGCGTCATGGACCGCCTTGCCCATGAACGCCTCAATCGAGGTGCGTCGTTCGATATCGGGCTTCTCGATGTACCGGAAGGCGTACTTGCGCGGACACTGCTCGTACGACGACAGCCGGCTATGGGAGTACAGAGTCATCGGTGCTCGTCATTGGGCGCGGAAACCCGGCGGCGCTCTCGCCGCCGCCCGTTTCCGTATTCAACGTATGGGTATGCCGTCGATTGCCGCAACCACTTCCCCACGGCCTCGTAGCGGGCCGGGGTCTGCACGGACGGCGGGTGTGCGCCTCCTCGTTGACAAGGACGCGGTGATGGATAGATTGATCGCGCGGGATTGGCCCGCGAGTGTGATCGGACCATGTCCCGCCACCTATTCGCAGCATCCCTCTCACTGTCGCTTGCGTGTGCGTCGCCGCTTGCGGCGCTGGCACGATCCGCCCCGGACTCCTCACGAATGACCGGTTCAACGGCGCTCGATCCGGAGGGATTGGCGCCTCGGTTCCGGATTCACACGAGCACATCGTACCGGACCACGATCACCAACCGGGGACAGCTCGGGAGTCTGGGGTTCGACCTGGTGGATTCGTCAGACGTCGATTCGCCGAATCCGCGATGGGCGCCGGGGTTTGAGTCGCCGCCGTTTGCGCGCGTCGATTATCTCTACGAGGCGGGGCTGTGGGTCGGCGGGATCGTCGGCGGCGACACGCTGGTATCGACGGGGACGCTCGACTTCTTCATCGAGGGGGAGTTTCGCCCGTTGGGCGCCGACCCGCCAGCGTATTCCGACGCACTCGGAGACGAGGAATACAGTACGGCGTATGCGGACACAGTGACGGAGGCATCGGAAGTGGATGAGGACATCGTCGATGGCCCGCATCGTCCGCTGCCGGTCCGTGTCAGTCAGCGCTCGCGGCTCGTCGGCGACTCAGTCTACAGCCACGGACTGATCGTGGAGATTGTCGTCACCAACGTCGGCGATGAAACGATACGTGATCTGTGGCTGGGGTGGCTGGTCGACTGCGATATCGGTCACATCGACATGGCCAATGTCTGGCGGCACGATCTTTCCGGATACCGAACGAGTACGATCATGCTCGACGGGTCGACATACGACATCCGCGCCGGATGGAGCGCCGACAACGACGGAAAACCGAACGACGACGACGCGTATGATGACTCGTCGGCAACATCGGTCTTCGGAGCGATGTATCTGGGCGGTGAACCGGAACTGACCGAGCGTTCCTTAAATTGGTGGAACCGCGGGTTTTCAATGCAGCAGGCCGTGATCGATTGGGGACCGCAGCGGGCGCCCGGCGTGACCAATGCCATCGGCGGACGCGGCACTCCGATCGGAGATGGGTTGCGTTACCGGTTCATGTCCAATCGTGAGATCGATTACGATCAGGTGTACGCGGCCGTGGATCGCACCGCCGACGGCTGGATCGCACCTACCGATTCGACCATCGCGCGGGACATCGCCAACGGCACCGATACCCGGTTTCTCCTGACGATGGGAGAGACTGATCTGGCTGCGGGCGATTCTCTCGCCTCAGTCTGGACGTTCGTCGTCGCACCCGGCTGGCACGCCGATCCGAGCCACTTCGACAGCACGTTCGATCCGGCATCACCCGATGACTACCTCGCCGGGCTGAATATGCCGGCGCTTGATTCGTCACTGGCGCGGATGATGCAGCTTTGGCAAACTGAGTTCGCGGTTGCGCGCATCGGCCCGCCGCGGAATTGGGTTTTGTCCGGCTGGGATGATCACGAGGCGTATCTCTCATGGTCTCCGCGCGGTACGTTGCGTCTGGCCGGATATGATATTCTGCGTTCGCTTGACCCGTCTATCTTCCCTGATCTGCCGATTGCTTCACTCCCCAAGAACGACACCGCGCACACGGACCCGGGTTTGGATCGTGAGCAGACGTACTACTACGCGATCCGTTCGCGGGCCGAGGATGGCCGCACCGGAATGCTCTCGGCGCCCGTTGACGTGCTGCCGGACCGGCCGATGCGACCCAGCGGACTTCTCACCAGCCGTGCCGACGCGCGCATCGACCTGACATGGGATGAACCATCGGAGGCCGATGTCGTGAGGCATCGCGTCTACCGGCGCATGCCGGGGCTGGCGTACGGGCAGATTGGAGAATCACAAACCGATGCATATTCCGATCAGACAGCGCGCAATGCGCACATCTACGAGTATCAGGTAACGGCCGTCTCGGTCCTGGGGAATGAGAGCTTTACGAGCACGCCGCGAATCGGGATCGCTTTCGCATTCGACGGCCTGCCGCTGTTGTTAGACGAGACGCTTTCGGGACCGACGAGCCAGACGGATAAGGACTCGGTGGCATCGGTTTGGAATCGGATGGTCGAACCGGCTTCGTATCGCGATGCCGATCCGACGGCGCCGCATCCGTTCGCCTGGCGCATCGTGGAGCCGGCGTCTGTCTCATCCGCGCCGCGCACCGACCTGACGGCGTTGAATCTGTATGACGCCCATCCGGTGACGTTCGTCGTATCCGACGGGCGCTTTGCGATCCGTCCGGAGACACTCGACCAATTGCCGTTGTATGTCGGCGCAGGAGGTATTGCAATACTGTCGGGACGAGACTTGTTCAATTCAGCGCCGTTGGCGAAGGGCTTTGTCGAGTTCGGTCCCGGCGATTTCGCCTATGATGTGCTCGGAATCAATCGCGCCTACTATCCGGAAGTCCTCTTGTCGAACCCGACACGCATGAATGCGGAGTTTGTCGCCGCCGATCCTGCAATGACCGGTTGGCCCACGTTGGATGTCGATCCCTCACGGACCGACTGGGGGCTCAATCCGCTCTTGCCGCCGACTGCGGGCGCGGTCCCATTTGTCGGTTATTTCGAGGTGGACACCTTACGCGCCGACATCCTCTATACGTTTGGGTCGAATCAGCCGGAGCTGTCGGATCTCCAGGGGAATCCGGTCGCCGTTGTCTCCCGCGATCCGCAACGGAAGGCGGCGGCGTTTGCATTTCCGGTTTCCTATTGCGAGGACTTTGACGCACGCGTCGCGATGATGACGCTGCTTGAGAGATTGGGTTACAGCGTGTCAGGGACACGATCGTCGCATGCGCGCTGGTCGGATGCCCAGCACATCCTCAGTTGGCTCTATCGGCACCATCCAATCATCGCGGGCCACGGGCTCGATGTGAACTCGGACGGTCTGATTGATCTGATTGACGCGGTGATGCTTCTCCGTGAGTCGCGCCAACCCTGACAGCACGAATGTCAGGAGCCCTGCGCAGAATCATATCAGCAAGATCGAGAGTGGCGGGGCGCGCAGTGCTCCTGACCTACCTGAATCATATCGGTCTAAAAAAACCGGGAGGCGACGGCCTCCCGGTTTTTCCGCCCACGACCCACAGCCGTGCTATTCTTCCAGCGCAATCTTGAGTGCTTTGGCGATACCGCCGAAGTTCGGATCCAGATCGGTCATCGTGATGAACGCGCTCGTCACCGCCTGATTGGCGGTCGCGGTGAACTCGAAGCCCGACGCGACGCCGTATTCGTTGGTGTACTGCGGCGAGCCGGTCACCGAGCCGCCGACACCGTCGCCGGTGATCGTAATCAGGTGTCCGCCCAGCGGGTTGCCCCAACGGTCCTTGATCGTCACTTCAATCGGCACGGTCGTGCCATAGGTGACGCTCAACGGCACGCTCATGATCGAGGTGTTCGAGAATGCCCGGCCGGTCAGCAATACAACCTGATGCTGGTCGTTGTAGCCGTAGTAGCCGCCCGCCCGCGCACGAATGGTGGCGATGGCGCCGATGCCGCTGTCGGGAACGGTTACGATGTAGTCACGGTCGAGCGTTCCGGTCACATACTCACCAAGATAGGTCGAGGAGTGGCAGCCATCCTGCAGCAACCCGGAGGAGATCGTGCCGATATCGACCTTCACATCGATCGGCGTGTCGGTGTCCATGAAGACGCCGTTGATGTCGCGGACTTCGATGACGACTTCGCCCTTGTTGTCGCCATCGGCCAGCAACGTATCGGGAGCCGTGACGAACCAACCGTCGGCGGCCGGACCGCTTTCGATGAAGGCACTCGTGTCGCTGACAGTGCCGCCCGCGGTGAAGGCCCAGTAGTAGACCAGGCCGTCATCTTTCGGGGAGCCGGAATGCCACATGCTTTCGGCGATGCCACGGAAAGTTGGCGCAACGAGGGTGTGGTTTTCGCCCTCGATTAAGCCCTGCTCAGTGCCGAACCAGACCGAGGTCGAGTCGGGAACTTCGTTGCCCCATTGATCGACGACGACCGCGGTAATCTTGTTGAGTGCATTGACAACTTCCCACGAAGGCACGTTGCAATCCGCGGCGCCGATGGAGATGAACGCCGGCGGGCCGCTGCGGACCACGACCTGTGTGGCCGCCGAGACGACGGCGCCCGAACGCGCCAGCAGGCGGATCGAGCCGGGACGATTGCCCGCATTCAATGTGACCTGTGCCTGTCCCAGCGAATTGGTGAAGGCGGTCACGGGACCAACCGGATCGCCGTTGATCGCTTCGCCGCCACCGGGACCGCCCGTGATCGAAAATTCGATTGCGCGTCCCTCCGGCGCCGGATTGCCCTTGGGGTCATAGGTCTGCGCGGTGATGCGCGCCCATTCGATGCCGCCGGTGCCGGCGACCTGGACTTCCTGCCACTGCGGTGTCAGCGCAATTGAGTGCACCGAGTCGGTGGAGGTCAGCGACAATGAGACATCGGCGGACACACTGTTGCCGGGCTGACCGGTTGTGCCCTTGATGTAGACCAGGCCCGCGGTGCTGCCGGCGGTATAGGTCACGGCCGCATATCCGCCGACCGTGTAGGCAACCGGATCGATGTTGCCAATTGCATCCCACTGATCGTCGGCGTCGCCGTCATAGACCAGCGAGTCGACATTCAATGTCCAGATGCCGTCGCCGTCTTTATCGACAAACTTTTCACCGGCGGTGAACCGGACCAGGGTCGAGTCGGCGATGCCGGCGCCCGATGGGTCGGTCACATGCGCGGTGATCTGTGCCGAAGAGAGGCCATCGGCCAGAATCAGCGAAGGCGCAATCGACAGCACGATCGAACCGAACAATCCGGTGCCGCCGCCCTGCTCGACCGTCACAAACTTCGACAAACTCTGCTCGGCGCCCTCGGCGCGCGCGCGGATCTCGATGCTTCCCGATGCGGTCGCGGTGAAGGTGGTGGTGGCGTATCCCTCATCGTCGGTCTCAACGACGCTGGAGCCGAATGCTCCCCCGGTGTTCGGCGCTGCCACCAGATAGACCGCCCGGTTGGACCACGGGTTGCCTTGTTCGTTGGTGACGTAGACTTCGACAATCGCCGTCTGTCCCTGCTGCATCAGCGACGGAGTCACCGTCAGGTTCTGGACGATCACCGCCCCATTTGTGCCCGCGGGTCCGCTGCAGGCGCCAATGCCCAACAGCAGGACCGCACAGGCCACTGCGCCGACGATATGCCGGACGCTCGCCCTCGTGGTCGGAAGCATCATCTCGCTCCTTTGGCCGTTCAAAGACCGCATTAGTTCGTTGTGATGACTGCTGTGCCCTTTGTGAGAACGCCCGCGGCCTGCTGCTTCGGCCGGATTCGGTGCGTCTGTCCCCGTCATTAGAAGCCGTCTCGTCCGCCCTGAATTGGCTGCCCTGACGGACTCGGCTTCTCTATGGGATTATCGACTGCGGGCGGGGAGAATTTAGCGGGGGGGTGAATTGGGGCGCTGCGGGCGGAAGTCTGACTGCGATATCAGGCATCGCGCTTGCGCTGATGTAAGGGGCTGCGGGACAAGGGAATCAGTCCGGTGCCGGCAAGTTCGGCCCTGCGCGGAATTCCAGTGCTCTCCGAGTTCGCGGCGCGCTACGACACGGCGTTGGGGGTCGGGGTAGGCGCAAACCAATGTCGGGTACGGTTGCAAATGCTACAGACCGACAGCATAACCGGGACTTCGACGAGAACACCGACGACGGTCGCCAACGCCGCCCCGGATTCGGGGCCGAAGAGGGCAATCGCGGTCGCGACCGCCAGCTCGAAGAAGTTGCTGGCGCCGATGAGGGCGCCGGGGGCCGCCACGGAGTGTTCCGCTTTCACCCAGCGCATCAACGCATACGCCAACGAGGAATTGAAATACACCTGAATCAGGATCGGGATTGCGATCAGAATGACATGGAAAGAGCGTCCCGTGATGTTTCCCGATTGAAAAGCGAAGATCAATACCAGCGTGCTGAGCAATGCGGCCATGGTGATTGGGGCGAAACGCGGCAGGAGGGAATTCTCAAACCACGGTCGTCCGCGACGACGAATCAGCCACAGCCGCAGGACGACGCCGATGCTTAACGGGATGACGATGAATGCAATGACGGAATACACCAGCACGGCAAACGGCACGGTCAGGTTGGAGGCGCTCCGAACGAGCAGACGGACGACCGGCGCGAAGAGAAACAGCATGATCAGGTCGTTGACCGAAACCTGCACAAGCGTGTAAGCGGGGTCGCCCTCGGTGAGGTAGCTCCACACGAAGACCATTGCGGTGCAGGGCGCAGCGGCGAGAATGATCACTCCGGCGATGTACTGGTCCGCGTCGGCCGGAGCAATCCATGCGGAGAACACGTGTCGGAAGAAGACCCAGCCGATCAGCGCCATGGAGAACGGCTTGACCAGCCAGTTGACGAACAGCGTGACCAGCAGTCCCTTGGGACGACGGCCGACATTGCGGATCGAGGCAAAGTCGACCTTCATCATCATGGGGATGATCATCAGCCAGATCAGGATCGCGATCGGGACATTGACCTGGCTTCCTTCACCAAATTCCCATGCGCGCAATGTGTCCAGCACATCGGGAAACCACCGTCCCGCTGCAACTCCGACCGCCATGCACAACAGGACCCACAGCGTCAAATACCGCTCGAATGGATTGAGTTTCCTGGGTGCTGCCGACATCGGTCTTGTCCTGCCTCGCCGTTGATCAGTCGAACGGTCGGCGGCAAGATCGGCTGCGCGGCGGTGGTGATCAACGCCCCGATTGTGTCGAGATGTCTATTTCACAAACTGCGATCGGCGACCTGCCGCCGCGGCACGATGGGATTCGCGTTCGGGGAAAACCGGGCCAGGCGAGGACGCCTGGCCCGCACTCTCTGAGTTCAAGCTGCTGAACGTACTCCTTCGAGGCGCGAGGGAATGCTGCACACGGTCCAACCGTAGGGGCACGGCACGGCTCACCGTGCCCCTACAAAATCTACGCCGACTCTTCCACCAGTTCAGCGTTGCCGATTTCATAGGACGAAGTCGCGGAATCGGAAGACACCCCGATGTCCGAAGTCGTTCGTTTGGCAACCGTGAATGTGAAACCGCCGCCGTCGTGAGCGATCGTGATCGTGTCGCCGGAGCGGACGTTCGCTTTCAGGATTTCGGCGGCCAGTTTGTGCGCGAGCTCCTTCTGGATCAGACGTCGCAGGGGACGGGCGCCGTAGATCGGGTCGTAGCCGCGTTCGGCGAGGGCCGTGCGGGCGGCTTCGGTCAGCGAGGCGGTGATCTTCTGCTCGGCGAGCCGTTCCTGCAAATGCGCGAACTGCAGATCGACAATCTGCCGGATTGCTTCGGGTCCGAGCGGTTCGAAGACAATGATCTCATCGATGCGATTGAGAGACTCGGGGCGCACCGACATGCGCAGAGCTTCGAGAGCGCCCTCGCGAATCGCATCGCGGCGCTGGACTTCGGTCACTGAATCGGTTGAGGCGCGCACGATGGCATCGGCGCCGAGGTTGGAGGTCATGATGAGGATCGTGTTTTCAAACGATACGGTCCGGCCCTTGTTGTCGGTCAGACGGCCATCGTCGAGGACCTGCAACAGGATGTTGAAGACTTCGGGATGCGCCTTCTCCAGTTCATCGAAGAGCACGACCGAATACGGACGGCGTCGCACGGCTTCGGTCAGTTGGCCTCCTTCATCATAGCCGACATATCCCGGCGGCGCACCGACCAGACGCGAGACCGAGTGCTTTTCGGAATACTCCGACATGTCGATGCGGATGATCGCGTGATCGGTGCCGAAGAGCGTTGCCGCCAGTGTTCGCGCCAATTCCGTCTTCCCCACTCCGGTCGGTCCCAGGAAGATGAACGAGCCGCGCGGACGGTGCGGTTCGCCCAGCCCGGCGCGTGATGCGCGCACCACACCGGCAACTGCGGCCACTGCGTCATCCTGTCCGACGACGCGGGCGGACAGTTCCTTCTCAAGACGAATGAGACGCTCCGCTTCGCCGGTCGAGAGCCGTTCGACCGGAATCCCGGTCCAGCGCGCGACGATGGCGGCGATGTCATCGGGATCGACTTCTTCTTTGAGCAGGCGCTGTTCTTGCTGCTGCTCCTTGAGCTTGATGTTCTCGATCTTGATTAACCGTTCCAGTTCGGGAATATCCTGATAACGGATGCGCGCGGCGGACTCGTAGTTGCCCGCGCGTGTGGCCTCGTCCATGCGCTGCCGGGCTTCTTCCATGCGTTTGGTCGCTTCGCGAATGCGTGCGACCGCGTCCTTCTCGGCATTCCAGCGCGCTTCGAGCGTGGCGCGTTCGGAGGAGAGCCGTTCGATTTTTTCGGCGATCGGCTTGAGACGATCGGCGGCGTCTTTCTCGTGGCGTACGGCCTCGCGTTCGATTTCCAGTTGCGCGATCTGATGATCCAGACGGTCGAGTTCGGTCGGGCGGGAGTCGATCTGCATGCGCAGATCGGCGGCGGCTTCATCGATTAAGTCGATGGCTTTGTCGGGTAGCCGGCGGTCAGCGATGTAGCGCTCGGACAGCGTCGCCGCAGCCACCAAGGCGGCATCCTGAATGCGAATGCCGTGGTGCAGTTCGTAGCGTTCCTTCAATCCTCGCAGAATGGAGATTGTCTCGTGGATCGACGGTTCATGGACCATGACGGGCTGGAAACGCCGTTCGAGCGCGGCGTCCTTTTCGATGTGCTTGCGGTATTCGGTCAGTGTGGTCGCGCCGATGCAGCGGAGGCGTCCACGTGCCAGCGCGGGCTTGAGCAGATTGGCGGCATCGACACTGCCTTCGGCCGAACCGGCGCCGACGACGGTGTGCAGTTCGTCGATGAAGAGGATGACATTCCCCGCTGACTCCTCGACTTCGGCGAGCACGCCTTTGAGACGTTCCTCGAATTCGCCGCGCAACTTCGAGCCGGCGACCAAAGCCCCCAGGTCGAGCGCGATCACGCGACGGTTCTTCAATGACTCCGGGACATCTGCGCGCGCGATTTTGAGTGCGAGTCCTTCGGCGACCGCGGTCTTGCCGACTCCCGGTTCGCCGATGAGGACCGGGTTGTTTTTGGTACGGCGCGAGAGGACTTTCATCACCCGGCGAATTTCTTCATCCCGGCCGATGACGGGGTCCAGTTCACCGGCACAGGCGAGCGCGGTGAGGTCGCGTCCGAAACGTTCCAGAGCCATCGCGCGGTTTTCCGCCCCCACGGCGCCGGCTCCTCTCTGTGCGAGCAATTCTTCGAGCGCGGCGATCACGCGCCGGGTGTCGAGCGCGATTCGTGAAAAGATCGTTCGCAGTGTGCCGTCGGGTTTATCGAAGACCGCCCAGAGCAGGTGCGCAGCGGTGACATACTCGTGACCGGCGCGTTCGGCGCGTTTCTGCGCGGCGGCAAAGATCGCCGCCAGCGCGGACGATGTCTGCGGCCGGCCGCCGCCCTGGACCGTGGGCAGGCGGTTCGCCGCCTGGGACAACTCATGTTCCAATGCGGGGGCGTCGACGGCGGCTTGCTGCAGGACGGCACGCGTCATCGCCTCCTGGCGAATCAACGCCTGCAGCAGGTGAACCGGCGTTAATTCCGCGTTGCCGGCGCTCTGCGCGGACTCCAGCATCGATTGGAGCACGATCTTTGAGTTGTCAGTCCACTTGTCGAATGGTGCCACCACTCATCACATCCTTCCTCAGGGATTTCATTTTGCCGCGAATGCAGCGGGCCGACGAATGCCGCAACGGTCGCACTGCTGTGATCGGCCGTAAATCGCCAGATCGTCGGATACAGTTTAGTCGGAGCTTTTCGAGCCGCCCGTTGGCTTGGGGTCGGTCTTGGATTCCGACTTCGGCTTGGGGGGCTTCGGCTTTTCTGCGTCGGCGGACTTCTTGTAGGACTCGGAACGATAGTCGGTGATGTAGAAGCCGGACCCTTTGAATAGCAGCCCCGCGCCGGGTGAGATGAGGCGTTCGACCTGTTCTTTGCCACACTGCGGGCACAGGCGAACCGGCTCGTCGGTAATCGGCTGAACGGCCTCGAATTCGTGGCCGCAGGCGCGGCAGCGGTACTCGTATGTCGGCATCGTGCGTTGGGCCCTTTGCGATCCCTGTGTTCGCAAGAACGTCTGCCCGGCTCAATATGCTCCTGTACCTGCGCTGGCGGAAACGGAATCTGAAACCCGAATGCTCCGACTTCATGACGTGCGTCAAGGCGGACGGCCCCGCGAACTCTGCGCGGGGCCGTCGCGATGCCGTCATCGTGTGATGGCCGGCGGTCAGCTGACCTTCACCTCGATTTCTTTGGGACGCGCCGATTCGAGCTTCGGCACCGTCACTGTGAGGACGCCGTTTTTGTAGTCGGCATTGATGCGCGAGCCATCGGCCCAACGCGGCAGGTTGAAGCTGCGACAGAATGTCCCCATGAAACGCTCGGTGCGGGCGTAGGAATCCTTCTTCTCCTCGCGGGTTTCCGAACGGCTCCCCTCGATGGTCAGTACGCCATCGGCGACCGTGACCTTGATGTCCTTGCGATCCATGCCGGGCATGTCGGCCTTGATTGCGATGTGATCATTCTCCTCGATCACATCGACCGACGGGCGGAACCGGAAGGTGCCGGACTCGCTTTCGGACCACACGCCGGGCAGGAAGTCGTCGAAGAGCCGATTGACGACGGAGGCGAGCGGCGCCATCCCATTGGAGCGTTGATACTTGACGAGTGACATTGTGACTCCTCCTTTATTGATCGTTGAGAGACTCCAATCAAGTCCACCGTGCCTTAAGCAGACTACGTGCCAATTGATACAAAATCAGTATAAGTGGATGTGGTACAGCGATATATCAGCAAGCGCGATTCTATGGCCCGTCGCGGCGCAGACGATATTGGCATATTAAAATGCCATAATGACAGTATCGTGGCTGCCTGCTCATGCCTGAATGGCTGAACGGTGGCAGATCGTGTCAGGGGATTTGGGCATTCGACGCGGAGTGTCCGGGGCCAAAGCAGTACAAGCGCCGCTTGGTATCGGCGACAAAGACGCAGGCGCCCACGACAACGGGTGAAACGGTCGCCGGTCCGCGCAGGCGTTGTTCGCGTTCCATGATGCCGGAGACCGCATCCAACATCAGGAGGCGGCCCTCGCGCGTCGCAACCAGGAGTCGATGCCCTGACAATGTTGGCGAGAGATTGGCGATTGCGCCGGTTTCATGCCGCCACATTTCCGTGCCGTCATCGGCGCGCAATGCATAGACGGAGCCGTCATTGACGGCGACATAGACGTGATCGGGCCCGGCGACGGGTGTCGTTGCCACCGCGCCATCGACCGATGCGAACCAGACCATCGCTCCGGTCAGCGGATCGAGCGCGTAAACGAGCGAGTCGCTCGACCCGAAGTAGACACGTTCTTTCACCGAGGGAGCGGCACGGACGGCCCCGGTCGAACGGTGCTGCCACACTTCGGTGCCGTTGCGCGCGTTGATCGCCAGCACCGTGCGCCCGCTCGCCGCATAGATGATAGAATCGACGAGGGCCGGAGTGCTGAGGATCGGCCCCTCCGTCTCCCGGGACCAGACGACGCGGCCATCGGCGGCACAGCTTTGCAGCATACCACGCAATCCGGCAACCAGCAGTGTGGAATCGGTCAGCCGTCGCGGCGCGCAGGCGCTCGGCGGAATTGGGAATGACAAGCGTCGGCCGGCCGGTCCGAATCCGTAGGTAAAGGCACGCTGTTCCACCTGATCGGTCAGGAAGGTGATCGCTCCGTTTCCCACGAGAGTACCGCTGACCGGTCCATCGAAGCGTTCCCGGAACACGCGATCGCCGTTTTCGGCATCGAAGACTTCCAGCCGGCGGTCGTGCCCGGAGAAATACAGGCGTCCGTCGGATACGGTCGGTTCGGAGGCGGCCTCTCCCCCGGTCTTCGATTCCCAGCAGAGAGAGTCGATCGCGGCCTGTGTGGTACCCGCGACACCGCGATTGTCGGGCGTGCAGCGGACGGTCGGCCAGCTATGGGGAGTTTTCTGCGGAAAGTCGAGGCGACCGCTGGTCGTCGCGCACGATGCGACGCACAAGGTCACGAGAGCTACGGCGGGCAGCATCAATCGGCGATGAGTCATTCCGGGCATGACGATTCCTGCGTGACAATGTCCCTGCACCGCAAGGACTCTCAGGCGGGTCCAATGTCGTGATCAATCCTGAAGCGAGAAAGTCAAAAGCCGAATGTGGCGGCGTGGCGGATCAGAAATTCCAGCCGAAGAAGAATTCGAAGCGGGTCTTGTCTTCCAGTTTGCGAAAATCGGTGCGTCGTGCCCAGTCGAAGCGCAAGGCAGTAAAGTATCCCAGCGCCACGCGCGCGCCGGCGCCGACGGAGCCCTTCATGCGACCGAAGTCGTCCTCCCAGGCATTGCCGGCATCGAAGAATATCGCGCCGCGTATCGCCTGAAATCCCAATTGCGCAACGGGGAATCCGACGAAGAGTGCGTCGATCAACGGGAATCGCAGCTCATTGGAGATGAGCATGACATTGCGCGTGTATTCGCCGCGACGTGGATAGCCGCGCAAGTCCCAACTGCCTCCGAAGTAGCGCCGTTGCGGTTCGTCGCCGGTCGAGGTTTGGTACAGAAACCGCGTGGCGAAGGCGGAGTATGCGCCCAGACGGAAGTATTTGCGCGCATCGATGATGGCCAGCCGGTTGAGTGTGCGGTAATTGGTCAGATCGCCGGTGACACCGACCGAGAGAATCAGCCGCCAGCCGTCGATGGGGCCGGTGATGTCCCACAGCGAGTTGTCGTGTACCAGCGACAAAAACGGCGTGGCCAGGACGCCGCGCCGACGCTCACCGACGAGGACGTCGCGGTCGGAGCGCCGCACGTACAACGACGTTTCAATCCGACGATACTTCGAGACCGGGTACGCCAGGTGTCCGGCAACGCCGTATTGGCGCTCCTTGATCGGTCCTTCGATCCGATCATCGTAGCGGGTCGACAAGTGAAACAGGCCGTAGCCGTAATTCAGACGCCGTTTGCGGTTGAAATAGGTGGCGGCGGCGCTGAAGCTTTCGAAAATCTCGTCTTTGCTGCCGGCGTTGTTGGCGACGAGGAAATAGTACTGATGATCACCGAGGATGTCGGTCAACGCGGTCTGGAACCCGCCGACCGTCCCATAGAAGGCATCGAACGAGACCGCCGACTGCGCCAAATCGAACGAGAACTTCTTGCGATAGTCGACGGCGCCCGCAGCCACTTCACCCTGTCCTTCGACCGGCTGCCATTGCGGGGTCCACTCCTTCTGCCCCAACTCGACAAACTCGGCCGTTGCGGTGTCGGGCAAGTCCATCTCGTAAATCTGAAACCCCATGTTCTGATAGGCGGCAAAGACGAGCCCGGACCCATCGGGGCGATACCGCGGATCGAACACACCGGTGGCCAGATTGGTCAGCCGGTCGATGCGTCCCTGGCCGATCAGGCGATAGATGTCGGCGTGCCCCTTGGCGTCCGAGGTAAACACCATCGCGCCGCCATCGGGAGAAAACGACGGCGAGCGGGCAGTGAACGGCCCGGTGTACAACTCGGTGACCGCGTGCGTCGCCAAATCACAGCGGTACAGGTTGAGCTTGCCGTCTTCGCCGTGTCGTCCGCGGTCGGAGGCGAAGACGATCCGTGAGCCATCGGGCGTGAACACCGGATCGGCGTCGAGGTAGACGTCGTTGGTCAACCGGGTCAGGCGGTCGGAGTCCGGCTCGAAGAGATACAGGTCGAAGATGCCGTCTTTGCGCGCTCCGGAGAAGACGATGCGCCGGCAGTCCTCGTCGAACGACGGCGACTGGATGGCATAGAGCGAATCGAAATCGTACTCGTCGAGAATCTTGCGCGTGCGCACGTCCATCGTGTAGAGCACTTCGCGTTCGTGCCGCAACGAAGAAAACAGGACCACGCCGTCGGGCGAGACATCCAGCGACGAGTTTAAAAGATTGAGCGACTCGAAGCGCGGAGAGCGTCCGGCCTTCAGCAGGGTTTCGACATGCGATTCGGCGGGGGCGCTCTCGCGGTTGGTCATGTAGAGGCCGCCGTAGCCGAGGCGGTTGCCCTTGAAGACGATCCGGTCCACCAGCTCGCCGTTGACGTTGAGCCGGATCGGCACCGGTTTGACGTTGTATCCCGACTGGGTGCGCTTAATATAGACGCGGTCGGGGAGTTCGTACTGGGCGATGGTCGGGTAGTATTTCTTCTTGAGCCAGTATTCCCATTCGCGACCGATTTTCTCAAGCGGGCGGCCGAAGGTGATGGCGGCGACTTCCTCGAAATTTTCACCCCGCCACCAATTGTCCAACAGGTAGATCAGGTATTCATCGCCGTACTCTTCGGCGACGAAATGGCAGAATGATTCGCCCTCTTTGTACATGAGGTACGTGCCGTAGATCTGCCCCATGCGCTCCAATCCGTGAAAACGGCCGGAGAGCACCAGGTCGCTGAGCACCATATCGGCGTCGGTCTGCCATGGACGCGAGTAGTATTCGGCGATGCCTTCGGTGAACCACAGCGGCGCGGCGTGGGTCGACAACCGGCGATGCGCGCGTCCGACTGCCGACAGCTTCGACATCGTGAACACATGGACCAGTTCATGCTGCAGCACATGGCGGAAGGCGGCATAGGAGCCGTTGAAGGGGAGCACGACACGCCCCTTCATGAATTCGGTAAAGCCGCCGACGTTTTCCGGCAACAGCGACGGGATAATGTTGGTTTGACCGAAGAATCGCGACGAAGAATAGATAATCAGCGGGACACGTTCTTCGACGTGGTGGTTGAAGCGGTCGGCGAGGATGTCGTAGGAGCGTTCGGCCGATTCGGCCGCCACGTCCGCCAGCCAGCGCTCGCCCTCATAGAAATAGATGTCGAAATGTTCGGTGGCGAGAACCCGCCAGTCGAATTCGGTGTACTGGACTTTGTTTTTGCCGAAATAAAACTGCGCCCGGGTAGCCGTGGGGATCAGCCACAGCAGTGCGCAGAGGATGCACCACGTCGTGCGCCACTCGGTCCGTCTGTATTTGATGGTCGCGGGCATCAACGGCGTCGGGGGCATGACGACAGGCACCCCCTGATGTGGCCTATCGTGTTCGACTTTTCCCATTGCCTGAACCCGAATTCCCCTTCGGGGTTCCATTGTCGGCGGCGGCAGCTCGTTCGACCGCAAGCGTCCCCGGCACGCTGCGGATGCGCTTCATCACGTCCGCGAGTTCACGCAGATTGCGGACTTCCAGGACGATATTTCCAGTGCCAATGCTGCTTTCCGAATCGATCGAGACCGAGCGGATGTTGATCTCCGCATCGGAGATCGCCTGGGTAATGTCGCGCAGCAGGTTTTTGCGATTTTCCAGCGTGACTTTGACGGCCACGCGGAAGGCCTGATCGGGCGCGACATCCCATTCGACGGCGACGCTGCGTTCGGATTGATCTCCCATGGCGGCGATATTCGCGCAATCGACGCGGTGCACGGTGACGCCGCGTCCGCGCGTAATATAGCCGATGATGCGTTCGCCGGGAACCGGCTGGCAGCAGAGGGCAAACCGGAACATCATGTTATCAAGATTCTGAATGCGGATGCCGCGCGGCGTGGTCCCGGTCGGCGGCGTCGGCGCGCGAGTCTTGGCGGCCGTGCGCTGGGGATCGCTGCCGGGGTGGACCTTGTGGAGCAGGGCCTTGACCGACAGCATCCCGTTGCCGAGCGCCGCCAGCAGACTTTCGGCATCGGGGAATGAATGGGCCATCGCCCAGTCGGTCAGCACTGCGTCTTTCGGCACCGCGATGTGGAGGCGCTTCAATTCGCGCTGCAACAAGTCGCGCCCCAGTTCCAGCGACTGATCGAACCCGGTTTTGCGCAGGTACCCGCGAATCTTCGAGCGCGCCCGCGTGGTCCGCGCAATGGCGAGCCAGTCGCGCGAGGGGTGCGCCTGCGGGGCGGTGATGATCTCGACCTCATCGCCGGATTCCAGGGCATGCGTCAACGAGACGATGCGTCCGTTGACGCGCGCGCCGGTGCAATGATGGCCGACTTCGGTGTGGACCGCGTAGGCGAAGTCGATCGGCGTCGCGCTGCGGGGCAGGTGCACCAGCTCGCCGTGGGGCGTGAAGATGAAGACTTCGTCCTGAAAGAGGTCGGTCTTGAGAAAATCGAGGAACTCACCGGGGTCGCGCGTGTCCTGCTGCCACTCGAGCACTTCGCGCAGCCAGTTCATCTGCCGGTCGCTGTCGTCGAAGGATTGCTTGCCTTCTTTGTAGAGCCAATGCGCGGCGACGCCGAATTCGGCGGTGCGGTGCATCGTGCGGGTGCGGATTTGGATTTCGACCATGCGTCCGCGGGGCCCGATCACAGTGGTGTGGAGCGACTGGTACATGTTCGATTTCGGCGTCGCGACATAGTCATGGAACCGGTCGATCACCGGCGTCCAGAGACTGTGAACGACCCCCAGGACATGGTAACAGTCGCGTTCGTCGCGCGTGATGACGCGCACCGCCAGCAGATCGTAGATCTCCTCCAGCGGCATGTCGCGCGCGAGCATCTTGCGGCGGATCGAGGCCAGGTGTTTGGCGCGGCCGGTGATCTCGGCCTCCACTCCTTCGCCGTCCAGCGCCGCCGCCAGCGGTATCTTGATCTCCTCGATGTGGGCCTCGCGTTCCTCGCGCTTCAGTTCGATACGGCGCACCAGATCTTCGAACGCGTCCGGCTCAAGGTATTTGAGCGCCAGGTCTTCGAGTTCCCACTTGATGCGCGCCATGCCGAAGCGATGGGCCAGCGGGCCGTAGACATCGCGGGTCTCTTCGGCGATGCGGCGCCGCTTGGATTCGTCGAGATACTCCAGCGTCCGCATGTTGTGCAGACGGTCGGCGAGCTTGATGACGATGACGCGGATATCGTGCGCCATCGAGATGAGCATTTTGCGAAAGTATTCGACCTGCTGCTCGCGCAGACTCTTCGACTGCATCCCGGAGATTTTGGTGACACCGTCGACCAAGACGGCGATTTCATCGCCGAAGCTGTTACGGACCGCATCCAAGCCGTGCACGGTGTCTTCGACGACATCGTGAATCATTCCGGCGGCGATGGTGGCGGTGTCCAGATGCTGCTCGGCTAAGATCATGGCAACGGCCAGACAATGATTGACATAGGGCTCCCCGGATTCGCGCACCTGCCCCTTGTGCGCGGCGTCGGAGAACTCGTAGGCGCGGCGCAACAGCGCAATGTCGACATTGGCGTTTTCCGCCTCGACGCGGATGACGAACTCCGCGAGGTTCATCTCGGGCGGGCGTCCACGCCGACTGCGCGACTTTCGGAGAACCGCTTCACTCATAATCAATTCGGCGTCATGCCGGGTTATCCGCACCATCCGCAGGATGGCGTCCGGATGACATTATTCGCCGCAACGGCAGCATCGCTGAACCTACCCCCAATAATATACGTGCGGGATCGCCGTTTATGCCAACGGCTTAACGAACCGGCCCGTCGAGCACAACTGCGGGCGGAGACTCCTGACAGCCGCCGGGCGGCTCGCCGTCGTTGAGCGGGGCGATATCCCGCCCGCGGACCCTCGCGATCGTCTCGTAGAGGAGACGTTCCCATTCATCGACGCGTTGGTCCCATGTGCAGTTTCCGAGCACATACGCGCGGGCTGCCTCACCCATGCGCCGTCGCCTTTCGTCGTTATCGAGCAAATCCGATACCGCGGCGGCCATCGCGGCGGAGTTGTCGGGCGGGATCAGCCGGCCGAACTCGCCGCGCGACAACAGATCGGGAACGCCGCCGACGTCGGTGGCGACCACGGCCAGCCCGCTGGCCAGGTATTCGAGCAAGGCGCGGGAGACGGTTTCGGAGCCGACCGACGCGACCACGCCGATCGCGCATCGTGCCAGGAGGGCGGGGATCGACGGCAGCGGCCGGTCGACGATCGTGACGGCACCTTGCAAGTTCATCTCGAAAGTCCAGCGTCGCAGTTGATCGCCGTTGTAGGCGGCGGCGCGTCCGATCAACAGGAAGTGCGCGTCCGAATGGCGTTCGCGGATGCGCGAGGCCGCGGTCAGCAGCACGCGGTGGCCTTTGACCGGCGCGAAGCGCGCCAGCAGCACGACGATGCGCCGGCCATCGGGCAGTGAGATTTCGTTGGATCGGAACGCATCGTCGCCGGTGTCGCGGAAATCCTCGGGGTCGATGCCGCCGCCGATGATGCGCATCCGCTCGGCGGGAATCGCCAGAGCGGAGCGATAGTATGCGTAGTGGCGCGTGTTGGCCGTGACGACCGCATCGGTTGCTTTGTGATGCAGCCAGCGCGCGAGCGCATGCCGTCGCGGCGGCTTGGGATCGAGCGCCCGGACGCGGATGAGGGACATGCGCCGGTCGCCGATCAGCCGGGCCAAGCCCCAGAACGAGTGATCGCCGCTGCCGTGCGCCAAGACGACATCGGGGCCGAACGATGTCATCAGGTTCAGGAGAGTGCGGAGATTGCGGTACGCACGGCGCGGCGACTTCTTCTCCAGATCGATGTCCGAGGTGACCTGCAAACCGGCGGATTCGGCACGGCGGGCGCTTTCACCGGCCGGACGCGGTATGTAGAGCACCTCGTGGCCGCGCGACACCAGGCGTCGCGCGGTATTGACGGCATACCATGTCCCGGCACTGAATCCGCCGAGTGTGGCTGAGACGATGATGCGCATGGGATGGTACCCGCGCCGGGCCTCAGCCCACCAGCGCGCGTGTTGTGTCGCGGCGCGATCGGGCGCGCGGGTGGTGCATTTGAGAGCCGTCGATCGTGCGCGTGAAACAGTCTTCGAGCCGATCCATCATCAGCGACTCGGTGAACGTGCTTCGCACTCGCGCCAGTCCGGCGTCGGCGAGCCGATCGCGCTTGTGTTCATCAGAAATCAGTTCCTCCAGGATGTCGCGCAGGGCACCGATGTCTTCCTTCGGGAACAATCGGACAGCGCCGTCACCGGCCACCTCCGGGATGCCGCCGACAGCGGCGGCCATGACGGGTTTGCGCCGTAACATCGCTTCCAACAGCACCCAGCCGAAGGGTTCTTCGCGCGAGGGGCAGACGAACAGATCGCATCCCTCGTAGTACGGTCCGGGATCGCTCTGATACCCGGCAAACCGGACGCGCGCGTCGATGCCAAGTTGCACGCTCAGTTCGCGCAGAGCATTCTCATCGGGACCGGAGCCGACCAGGACGATTCGCGCATGCGGGTGTTTGGCCACAAGCCCGGCGAATGCCCGCAGCAACAGATCGACGCCTTTGATCGCTTTGATGCGTCCGACCCAGAGAATGACGAACTGGTCGCGTTTCCAACCCAACGCCTCTCGCGCGACGGCGATCCGCGTCTCATCGGGAGGATCCGTCAGCGGCAATCCATTCGGGATGACTTCGACCTTGCCGTCAAGCCACCGGAATGGCGCCAGCCGTCCCTTTAGCTCGTGTGAAGGAACGACGACCTTGCGGACCAGTTGCTTTCCGGTGACGCGGTGCGCCCAGCCGCAGTTGGGGTAGGGCATCCCCATGCGCCAAAGCATGGGCACGCCCTGTCGGTGCGCGGCCATGCCGACCGTGCGGATGTCGCGTCCCAGGGCGACAACCAACAGGTCGGGTCGCCAGCGGCGCATCAGACGGTCGGCGGGCAGGATGGTCCCCGGATCGAAATCGAAGCGGAACCGCCAACCGTACGTTTCCAGCCCGGCGGCTGTCGCCCGTCGCAGCAGTTCATGGCCGGTGCGGGCGACGAGTGCGGTGGTCCAGCCACGGTGCGCCAGGGCGCCGACGACCGTCACCATCCAGTGCTCGATGCCGCCCCAGACGCGGGCGCTGTCACAAAACAGTACGCGCGGCTTCATGCGATGCATCAGCCCCCTGCGGCGTGTCGGCAAACTGCATGTCGTGGAGACGGCGGTACAATCCGCCGCGCTCAAGCAGAGTTTCGTGGGTTCCGGTGTCGATGATACGTCCGGCATCGACGATGGCGATCAGATCGGCATCGCGCACGGTGGAGAGGCGGTGCGCGACAATCAGCGCGGTGCGGTCGCGCAACAGATTGTTGATGGCCCGTTGCACGGCAAATTCGGAGGCGGTGTCGAGGGCGCTGGTGGCCTCATCGAAGATCAATATCGGCGGGTCCTTGTAAATCGCGCGCGCGATGGCAATGCGCTGTCGCTGTCCGCCGGAGAGCTTCATGCCGCGCGGGCCGATGACGGTCTCAAACCCCAGCGGCAACGCATCGATAAACTCTGCCGCGAACGCCGCCTCGGCCGCCTGCCGCAGTCGATTCGGGTCGGGAGATGTGTCGCCGTAGGCAATGTTGTGGGCCACGGTGTCGTTGAACAGCACGACATCCTGAGTCACGATGCCGAGGCGTGCTCGCAGAGAACCGATCGTGAGGTCGCGCAGATCGATTCCGTCGATTGTGATCCGCCCCTCGATCGGATCGTAGAAGCGGGCCAGCAGATCGCACAAAGTCGACTTCCCGCCGCCGGAGGGGCCGACGAGCGCGACTGCGAAGCCGCGCGGGACTTGCAGGTTGATCTCGCGGAGGACCCATCCGCCCGTATCGTAGTGAAAGCCGACATTCTCGAAACGGATCGCATCGCAGAATCCCGGCATCGCACGCGCTCCGGGGCGGTCGCGGACTTCGATGGGAAGATCGAGCGCTTCGAATACACGGTCGGCGGCGGCGCGTCCCTCGGAGATGCGCGCGTGAACGTGCGCGAGCGTCTTGATCGGCTGGATGATCGCGAATGTCAGGAAAATGAATGTCATGAAATCGTTGGGGGAGAGCCCCTCCCCCACCAGCACGGCGCGTCCGCCCAGCCAGAGAATCGCGATGGCGCCGACGGTGCCGAGGAATTCGCTGATCGGCGAATTCAGGTGACGTACACGCAGCATCTTCAGCATCGCCCGGTAGAATCCCCGATTGGACTGGCGGAAACGGTCGATCTCGTATTCTTCGCGATGGAAGGCCTTGACGACTCGCACGCCGGTGACGTTTTCCTCAAGCACCGTATTCAAGTCGGCCATCTTTTCCTGCGAACGCCACGAATAGCGGCGAATGAAGCGTCCCGCCAGCCCGATGGCCGTCACGGACAGCGGGAGCACGACCAAGGCCACGAGGGTCAATTGCCAACTGATGACGAGCAAGGAGCCGAAGAGGACCAGGACGAGCAGCGGGTCGCGCAACAGGTTGCCGAAGGCAACATCGAGCATGGTGCTGAGCACGCGCACGTCATTGGCGACGCGGGAAATGATCTGGCCGCTGCGTGTGCGGTGGTAGTAAGACAGCGAGAGCGCCTGATAGTGCGCGAAGAGTTCCTCGCGCAGCCCACGCACGAGCCGTTGTTCGACCGTGGACACCGCCAGACTTTGGGCATAGCGGCAGAGATTCTTGATCGCGGCGATCAGCAGAATGGCCATGCAGAGGCGAGCCAGCGTCTCGATTCGGTCCTGGCGGACGATCAGGTGATCGAGGACACCGAGGAGGGCGTTTTTGATGCCGCCAAGACTCCCGCCGTCCTCAACTCCCGCAATCGGGGTCTGCGGGGTGATGCCGAACAACGCGCCCGCCAGCGGACCGACCAGCCAGATCAGCGCGGCCGATGTCGCGACAAACAGCAGCGAAGCGATCAATGAAACCGTCAGCGGCGGCCAGTGCAGCAGCGCCCGCCGCAGAAACCGCTGCATCGACGACGGGTTCGGCGGCCCGGAATGCATCGGGTGCGATTGTGTCATGATGCGAATGCTTCCCGCGGCGGTGACGCGGCACCGCGCAGCGTGTTGTGTCGCAGTATCCCAAGCACCGCATCGGCGACATCGCCGGCGGACAGCGCGCGGTCCCTGCCGTCGAGAACGATGCTCGCCGGATCGCGCGGGCCGTACTGCGCCGGATCGGTGTGCAGAAAGACGGCGACCACGGGCGCTCCCACGGCAGAGGCCAGATGCATCGGGCCGGTGTCGGCGGAGACGAATACGTCGGCGCGGCGGATCAACTGCAACAGTTCGACAAACGCGAGAATACCGGCGGGTCGCAGCGTGTTGTCGCCCAGCTTGACCACTACCTCAGCCGTCTGGACATCGGAGGGCCCCCACACCAAGACCAGATTGGCCCGCACCGTCGCGGCCAGCCGTCGCGTCAGCTCGGCGAACTGTTCCGGGGGCCAACGTTTGCGTCCGCGGGCGCCGGGGTGAATCAGGACGAGGGGCAGATCCGAATCGATCTCCTGCGAGCGGCAGAGGCGCGCCAGCACCTCATCATCGGTGACAACGTGGAGCTTTGGGAGCGGACGGTCCGCCACCGGCGCCAGCGCATCCAGCAAATCCACGTGCGTGTCCGCCGCGTGGCGGACGTGGTCGGGGACGGGTACGGAGAGATCGTAGAGCCGTCCCATGCCGCCGCGATCGTGCCCGACACGGACGCGTCCGCCCGAAAACGCACAGAGCGCCAGATGAGTGAACGAAACAGTCTGGTCGGCGGAGGCATCGAAGACACAGTCGTAGCGCTCCCCGCGAATCGATCGCACGGTCCTCAGAAACTCCCACGGACGGCGCGCGAGGCGATGCTTGTCGAACAGCACGAATCGGTCGACGGACGGTATGAATCGACGCAAGTCGGCATAGCGGAAACTGAGCATGCAGTCGATGCGCGTGAGTGGGAACTGGCTGCGCAGCGCGGCCAGCATGGATGTCAACAGCACCGCGTTGCCGATCCGCTCATCGAGGCGCAGGACCAGGACGCGCTCAAACCGGGCGATGGCGTCGCGATCAGGAAGAGGACGACGTCGCGGCGCGACCGTCCGCAGCAGCGCAAAACCGATCGATTTCAAGAAACGTTCGACACGTTTGGAAGCCATCGCGATGCCCCCCGGCGACGATTGAACGATCGGGGAATACCAATGATACGTGTTGGGAGAGGCAAATGAAACAGCGCGGACGACGGGTATGAGAGGGCGTCAGGGCTTCGCGAAGCGTGTTTTGAGCCGGACGGCGACATTGGGAGGCACCAGCCGCGAGACATCGCCGCCGTGGCGGGCGACATCCTTGATGATGGTCGACGACAAGAACGTGTAGCGCGCATTGGGCATGAGGAAGACGGTTTCGACGCTGGGTGCGAGCGTGCGGTTGGTCAGCGCGATTTGGAATTCAAATTCAAAGTCGGAGACGGCGCGCAGCCCGCGCACGATGGCCGTGGCCCCGCGCGCGACCGCGAGGTGGGCCAAGAGGCCGTCAAAGACGACCGTCTCGACTCGGGCCAGCTCGGAGACGACTTCGGATGCGCGCATCGATTCGGTAATCATCGCGCAACGCTCGTCCCCGGAGAACAACGGCGTCTTGGATGGGTTTTGCGCCACGGCGACGATCAGGTTGTCGAACAGGTGCAAGGCGCGGGCGATCAGGTCCACATGGCCGTTGGTCACCGGATCGAATGATCCCGGGTAGATCGCGAGTCGGTGAGAGGCGGGGTTATTCATGCTGGTCGGGTGCTTGTTCCGTCGTCGGCGACGATCGACTCCAACGCCAGATCGTGATGACAGTATCGCCGAAGCGTCGCGATGTCCACTCCGAAAACCCGGGCGGTGCATCTCCGGGCGGGTCCTTCTTGTGGTGTTCGATGACCAGGACGCCATGTTCGCGGCGGCAATCGGATTCTGCGACCCATTGGAGGAGCCGTTTGGGCCAGCCCTCGCCGTACGGCGGATCGGCGAAGATGACCGAAAACCGATCCCCGCGTCCCGAGAGTTGACGCAACGCGCGCCCGGCATCCACCGCCAGCACCTCGCTTGACAGCTCTGCGCCCAATTGCGCGATGTTGTCGTGCGTGCAGCGCAGGGCGGAGCGTCCCTGATCGACGAAAACCGCCCGGTCCGCTCCACGCGACAACGACTCCAATCCCAAAGCGCCGCTGCCGCAGAACAGATCGAGCACGTACGCGTGCGGCAATTCCGCGGCGATGATGTTGAAGAGCGACTCTTTGACTCGGTCGGCGGTCGATCGCACCGCGGTCGACTTGACCGGGCGCAGGCGGCGTCCACCCAATTCGCCGGCGATGATTCTCATCGGGCATCCTCTCCCCGGCTGCTGTCCGGGAGCGCGACACGAACCAAACCGATGAGGGCGGCGACTTTCCTGGGACCGATCCCCGAGACGCGCTGCAAGTCGGAGACCGATCGAAACAGACCATTCTTTTCGCGATCGGCGACGATGCGACGGGCCAACTCCGGACCGATGCCGGGGAGTCGGCGCAACATCGATTCGTCGGCGGTATTCAAGTCGAGCGCCGATGAATCGGAGATACTTGATATCCAGGATTCCGATTCGGCGGACAGACGGTCCTTCGAGTCGACGGACGGTTCGGCGACAACGGTTTCGATCATCCACGCCGGGACAGAACCGCTGTCGCGTCGCAGCCAGCCGGTCGTGCCGACGATCAGGATCGCAGCCGCCAGAAGCAGGATCAGTCGAATCTCGAAACGGGAGAATCCGTAGGCCCCGGCGTGACGCGGATCGACGCTCCCGTCCTTAACAGCGGCCACCCCCTCGGATTCGGCCCCGGTATGGTCGCGGTCATCGGTCATTCCGAGTACACCAACTGCAAAACGACGCGTCCGACCGCCGCCAGCGACGCCGGAGCGCATTGTTCGGGCGTGTCATGGATCGTATGCCAGTATTCGTAGTTCATGTCGATGAGATCGATGGCCTGGATTCCCTTCCTCAAGAGTGGGATGTGATCGTCATAGATGTCTTCGCCCAGCGCATCGACAAACACTTCGATTCCCAAATCGGCTGCGATCTCCCACACGCGCTCGGTCAAGTCGGGCGCAATGCGAGCGGAGATGCCTTCCTTCACCAGACGCAGGTCCTTCCCGCCGACCATGTCGACGATGACCGCCCATCGATAGATGTCACGGTAACGGCCATTCGGCGGATCGAGCGCGTCGGCGAAGTGTTGTGACCCCTGGCACCACAGGCCGGGCGTACGACCGTATTCGCCCACATCCTCCCCATCGAAGAACACGAGATCGACGCCCACCGGGGGCACCGCCGCCGCCAGCGCACGCGCCAGTTCAATCAGGACGGCGACGCCGCTGCCGCCGTCGTTGGCGCCGTCGAATCGTGACCGATGGTTTGCGGGGTCGGGGTCTTGATCGGCGTACGGGCGCGTGTCCCAGTGCGCTCCCAGCAGGACCCGTCGGCTGGCAGCCCGGTGGAAACGTGCAATGATGTTGCGCATCGGAATGGCGGAATCGACCTGGGGCAGCCAGCCGTCAAAACCCTGTACTTCGACGGTGTCGGCCAATCCACGCATCGTCTCGATCAGCCAGTTGGCGCATGAGTCGTGCGCGGGGGTCCCCGGAATGCGCGGGCCGAAGGCAACCTGGCGTTCCAGATCGGCAAAGGCGCGGTCGGCATTGAACTCCGGAGGCACGGTCCCACAGGACAGCCACGCCGCCACGACCGGCACGCAGGCAGTCGATACGGCCCGTCGCACGAGATTCATGCGAACCAAATTACAGCGAATGCGTGTGACTAAAAACTGAATTCGGCCCAGATGCTCAGAGCACGGATGTGGGTCTTGCGATTGCCGGCGGTGCCCTCGGTGTCGCGATCGGTCCAGTCGGCGCTCAGGCCGCCAGTGACGCGGGACGAGAACGAGTAATTCGCGCGCGTGGAGACGGTCATATCGGCGGTCCGTTGAGTGAGTGCAAATTGCGACTGGCCGCCGGGATCAGTGAACGACTCGTCGACTTTGTGTGTCACAGTCACCGCCAGCGACATGCGCGATTTCAGACGGATGCTGCGCAGGAAGGGCAGCGGGATTCCATTCGGCGATGAGAACGCGTAGTTCGCCGTGACCCGCACCTGCCGACTGGCGCGTTTGGTCTGTCCCGAGGTGGAGTTGTCGGTAATCGTCGAGGAACGGTCGAGACTGAAGTTCAACTGGATTTGCTGCGGTGTCGTGCCCTGAATCGCAAACAGCGGCGAGTAGGTTTCGCCTTTCTGCCGGCTGGTGGTCAGCGAGTTGCGTGTTTCATCATTGGTCTGGCTGTACCCGAAGCGCGCCGACGCCGTGCGGAAAACCCATCCGATGGGCTTGAACCGCTCCAGCCGCGACAACGAGGTCGTCAACGACGGAAATGTCTCCGAATCCGTAAAGGTGGGAGAGCTTCCGCCCTGGCGTGTCGTGGATTTGGCCTTGCTGTACGACGACCCGAAGTCGAGAATCCCCAGGAAATTGATGGTGTTCTTGACGGTCACGCTGTTGCGGTGCGTTCGCCGGTCCTGCTGTGCCAGCGATTGATTCGACAGGTTTGCCCGCGCGAATAACTGGTCGATGTCGCTGAGCCCGAATTGGTAGAGCCGATCGGGTCGTTCCAGCAGGTTTTGTTGATTGGCGCCATCCGACTCCGAATAGCTGACGTTCAGCGGCTTGATCGGCGATGTGACAAACCGGAACCCTTTGATCAAGCCATTCCAGAGAGAGCCCACTCCCAGGCCGGGACCTTTCGGTTTGGGCTGTTCGACGGCGGTGCCGCTGGTGTCTGTCTGCTGCGGTGTGGCGGGCGCCGGTCGCGCCGGCGTCGGTCCCCGTCGCGGCCGCGCGGGAGTGCGCGCCTGACTCCCAATCATCAGCGCTGTCCAGAACCTATCGACGTCGAAGTTGCTGGAGACGACCCAGTTTCGATCCAGGCTGACATCGTGGTCACCGTACTGCTTGTCGATGTCGTCACGGAAGTTGGCGTTGTAGGTCAGAGACGGCGACAGGAACGAAAACAGGGACGGCCGATAGCTTGAAGACAGGCGTTGGGTGAAATTCGTCTCGGTGCCCAGTCGGAAATTGCGCGGGTTCAGTGAAAGGTTCAGCCGCTCCGGATCGGCCAGATCACGGTTGGTGGTCATCGCGTACGAGATTTGCACCGGTGAAATCGGCTGGAGGGTCGTGCTCGCGGTGCCCTGAAAATCACGTCGATACGACTGGGTGAGTTCGCCCTGGCTGTTGATGCTCATCGAGCGATCGCGTCGGACCGTCCCCTGCGCGTCGAAGCCCTGCGGCAAGAGCGAAAACGGCGTACCCCAGATCCGTCGCGGCAGAAAAAGCAGGCGCGTCCAATAGAGCGCCGGGAATGTCAGGCGATTGGCGATTTTCAGCCGATAGTCGGCCCCGGCGTCGTATCGGTCGCTTTCGCTGAACGGCACGCTCGGTGACCAGGTCTGTGAACGGTTCGTCGCGAACCGTGTTCCGATCGAACCGAGCGTCGAATTGATGATCCAGTTGTCGGTCTGGGGTCGAATGCTCAGGCGGGTCGAGAAGCCACGACTGATCGATGTCGATGTTTCCTGCGTCCGCCGCTCGGGGGTCAGGACGATATCCGACCCGGTCAGCAGCCGCGGCTCGCTGGTGGATTTCGAGTAGCTCGCGGTCACGGGGAGCGAGACCCCCAACACGGGAGGCAGAAACCGGTCGACAGACAGGTTGCCGTTGAGGGATGTCTTCAGTTGCGATGCTCCGGCGACCACGCTGGATGTGCGCCCCTGTGTCAGCCCACGGAATGCATAGTTTCGTCCCTCCACAACGGCCGTAAAGCCACCCAGATCGGCCAACTGCATGGTCATCCGGCCCGTGGCCGCCAGTCCCGCGTCCCGGCGCACCTCGGTCAGACGGAGATCGTCAAACCAGATTTCCCCGGAATGCGGGCTCAGAGTCGAGTCGTCGAACCGCACCACCCCCAGTTGGCGGTAGGTAATGTTCGACAGCGAGGGATTGCCTTTGACACCGAGCTTGGTTTCCGGATCAAACAAATACCCGGACATTCCGACCGTTCGATTCTTGGTGTCCTTCAGCGCCGTGAGTTTGTCGAAGTCGATTTTCATGGCGTTGTTCCGCCAATTTTGAATCGGGTCGGAGTCGTAGGTCAGCGTGTCGGCGTACTCGTAATAGTCAGTCGTGCTTTGTCCGAAGCGCAGGTAGTACCCTGTTCGCCCATCAGTCTGCGAATGATGGTTGGCCCACATTTCGAGGTAGCGGTATCCGGTGTAGTCTTCTTTGGCCACGACGATAGCGGCCGTGCCGGAATCGTTGGATCGGAAGTTGTCATAGGCCAAAAGGAGCGACTGCTCCTTCTCACGAAATCCGCTGCGGGGGTCGCGATAACCGCTGACGCCCGGCGGCGAGACATATCCGGTGTCGCCCGACGAGTTCTCCTCGGTGTTGACGACGCCCAACTCGAAGGCCGCATCGACGCTGACGACCGAATCGACGACCTTCAGCCGCGCATCCCAGGTCCGTTCGATGATGTCGATCGCGGCGATGTAAACGCGCGTGGTCGTATCGACGCCCTCGATCCACAGCCGCGCAAACTGGATGTCGTTGGAGTCGGGGTTTTGCCCGGCATCGGCAAAGGCCTCGTAGCGTCGGGCGTCCCACAGCGGGATACGGTAGGTGTACCACGTCAGCGTCGGGGCGAACCGCGTCGGATCGTCGTTCGTCGTGAATGCCGAATTCTGGATACGGCTGGGATCGGCAGCGTTGACGTCCAGATCGACCGTGAATTGGTAGTAGGCATTGTTCCAATCGCTTTCGGATTCGCCGCCGATATCCTCGGTGTTGGGACGCTGCCCGACGACGGGATCAAGGTAGTTTCCGTCGGTGCCGTTGACGCGCGGGTGTTCGCTGCGTGTCCGTGAGTCGTCGACCTCAGCGGGCCAGTTATCTCCCGCCGGATCGGGCAACGTATCCCGATGATACCGGGCGCCATCCCACCAGCGCACTTCCTGTTGGTCGGTCAGCGCGTCCAGCCCGATGTCTTCGCCGTCCTCGAGGATGCGATTGCGCGATTGGGTCACCGAGTCGAGGTGGTCTTCGGTATCGAACTCACCGTTGAGGTTGACATCCTCGGTGATCCGCCCCAAGTCCAGGTGCAGCGTACCGGGGTCGCTCCCGCGCGACGCGACCGCCATGCGCAGTTCGATGAATTCGGCGCGCGACTGATTCCAAACGCCCGCCGGGAGCCCGCGCATGATGCCGGCCCACGCGGTCTTTGGATCATCGGACTTCTCGTCGCGCGTGGGTGAGTCGTACGGGCGCGACTCCAAGACGAGCACGTGTGTGCGTCGGTCGGTTCCGTGCTGACGGTTCGGGTCGCGCTCATAGATGTCGGTGTCATCGAATTGTGTGTAGGGGTTAAACCAACTGAACCCCGGATCATTCAGGCCCTTGAACAGCCGTTGCCCCAACGAATCGAAACCGTGATCGTGCACGCGGTTTCGGCGATAGTCATCGCCGCCGGGGGACGCCAGGGGCGGCGACGCGATCGTCCAGGACTCGCGCAGCACACCCAGACTGTACGCACGCTTGGCCCCTTCGAAGTCGTCGACGAAGACTTCGCCGCGTGTGTTCGGATTGGGGAAGGAGCGGGCCGCGGCGGTTTGAATGTCGAGATAGGAGTTGGCCTCCGTCTGGATCATCGGAAGCGCATTGGCAAAGCTCGTGAGAAACTTCGGCTCCGCCCGCCAATTGAGGAAGACCTCGCCGACGATGTCGCGAAACGGCTCTTGTCCCAATTGCGCCGGCCGGTCGGTCGCCTTCGTGCCTTTGTACAGGAAGGTCGCGCCCGTACGGAAGTTTCGTCCGCCGTCGAATGTGGCGGACGCGCCGAACAGGGCGCGTCGCTCGACGGTCAGGAACGGCGCGTATTCGTAATCGATGGTGATGTTGGCGTCCGGGTCCAGGACATCATCGCGCCGAAACGTAATCGTACCCAGTTCATAGTCGACGTCGTAATCGGAGCCGCGATTGAGACGGACGTTGTTGTAGGTGACGACCTCCGAGCCGGGCAGGATGTTGACCGTTCCCAGCCGTACCTGGCTGGAACGCTGACGCGTCGTAATCCTGATGTAGTACTTCGAGGAGTCCTGTCGATCCTTGGAGAGCGCCTGATTGTAGATGCCGGGCGCCGTCTCGTCCAGCACGTCGCTGGCGAACGGGAACGGATCGGGAAAGATGACCAGGCCCGCGATCATATCGAGAATCGCGGGATTGTCGTCGATTTTTCCGTCGGGGACGCCGCTGCCGGATGAGTTGACCACGTCCAGACCCAGCAGCTTGATGTACTGCTGGCCGCCCTGGTGATTGAGGTTGGAGGGGTTCTCCTCGTCGCCCAGCCCGCCTCTGTGGATGTCAAAGTCGAGGTCTTCGTACTGGATGTTCCGGATGCGGAGATCATACACGTTTTTGCGTTCCGCCTCCCAGAAGCCGTCGTCCGGCTTGGGGTTGATCTTTTTGAGGTACTGGAGACGGTGCGGCACTAAGTTGGTGTTTTGGCTGAGCTGTCCGATCGTGAAGAACTCGCCGTTGCGGACATAGCTCAGGTAGTATGCGAGGGTCGTGTTTTCGATGCTCTGGACGCGCCGGGGGAAGTAGATATAGTGCTGTGCGTAGTCGATGAGATACTCGGAGATGACGATATCGCGGGCGCGCGTGTCGACGGGCGTGGCGCCCAGCGACGAGTCCTGCAGATTATCGTACAGCCGGACGCGCGACGCCTCGATGTCGGTGTTCGAGACGCCCTGGTAGAGAATGAAATCGACGATGGTATCGCCGGGCAGCAGGATTTTCTCGCCGCCGATGACGCCCAGATCGAACATGCGGTAGCGTTCGTAGTTGTAGTCGCGGATGATGATGTTTTGCTCGCTGGCTCCCGCCGTGACACGCGCGGTGGACGTATTTCCCTTTTCCTGCGAGGCGATCAACTTCATGTCGATCGGTCCCAGCTTCGCGCCGGCGCCGATGCCGAAGAGTCCCTGGATGCGCTCGCTGTAGCCGACGAACTTGGCATCCGAGAGCGAGAGCGTCGTATTGCCCAGATCGACCGACTGCAGGATGTCGTCCTCGTCGCCCTTGTAGCGGATGATGATGCGGTTGTCGAGGTCGGCCGTGCGTTTGGAGTCCTGATCGACTTTCACCGAGATCTTCGAGCCGATGTTCCCCTCGACGGTAAAGCGCGAGATCTGCTCCATCGACAACGAGGGAAACTTGCTTTGCTTGACGGTCGAAGTGCTGGCCTGGTCGGTCCATTGCGACCGTCCAGTGAAGAGGATTTTGCGATAACCGGAGACCTTCAGCCCGGCGCCGCCCTCACCGACGATGCTTTCGACCGCCGAGGGCAGCGCGAGCGTCATCCTGAGTTCCCCTCGGCGTTCCGACTCGCTCTGGCGCAACAACGCCCGGACCTGGCCATTCCAGTTTTCGGTGACACGCTGATGATCGCGAAACGCCATGTAGGTTTCGTAGTCGAGCGAATCGACCCGCGCCACGAGCCGGGCGTCCAGATTGAGCGCCCATGGTTCCAGATCGACGCGAGAGGGGGGCAGCGTCGGGCCGCCGAAGAACGTCGGCGTAAACGGCGTCAGAGTATCTTTGACGGGAGGGGAAAATGTGTAGCGATACCGCGGCTGATCCTCCGGTGGGATCGACACGCCGGGGGCGGAGTGGGCCGGCGCGGTGACCAAAAACAAGGCGATGACCGTCAGTGTAGCATACACCGACGTCATCGTCGCGCGCTGCAATCTGTGGTTGTCCCGACCGGCGTGCAAAAAGCGCACTCCGTAGTTACAGGTTATCACCAATCAATCGAGCTGTTCGATAGGCGCTCCTTTGTTAAGTTCGGCGCAAGCTACAGATAGCAAATGACCTGCCCTCCCCCGGGGAGAATATACTTTAAGGCCGCCACTGCCCGCAATGGGGCTGTAGGGCCTTATTGCCTTGTGTACAAACAGGATACCGACCGGGTTCCCGATCCGTACCGTTGAGGGTTTCTCAGGTGGTTGGGGGCTCACCCAGAAAGCGCACCTCACTTTGCAATTCGATTCCGAATCGCTCCCTGACGCGGCGTTTCATCTCGGCGGCCAGCGCCAGGATGTCGGAGGCCGTCGCGCCGCCGAGATTGACGATGACGTTCGCATGCCGCTCGTAGACCCCTGCATTTCCGACCCGCAGGGATTTGGCGTCGACCTGTTCCAGCAGTTTCCCGGCGGGGATTTTCCCGTATTCGGCGGTCGGTTCTTCTATGTTTTTGAAGTATGAGCCCGCCGATGGCAGATCGGCCGGGAGCTTCGTCGCGCGAATCGAGATGATGCGATTGACTTCCGAGGTAATCGCGTTGCCATCTCCCGGCCGCAGAGCGACGCGGCACGACAGCACGGTCCACCCATTGGCGGCGCAGGCAGAGCTGCGGTAGGCGAATCCCATTTCGCCGGTCGGGACGGTTCGGCGTGCCCCCTCGCGCGTGAGCACTTCGACCGACACGAGAACATCCTGCATCGATTTACCGTAGGCGCCGGCGTTGCCGAATACCGCGCCGCCGACCGAGCCATAGATTCCGGCGGCGAATTCCAGTCCGGTCAACGCTTCGGTGCGGGATCGCTCAACCAGCGCGGCCAGCAGGGCCCCCGCTTCCGAATAGATGGCGTCTCCATCACGCGCGATCGCGAAACAGCGATTGTGAATGACAAGCCCACGGATGCCATCATCGGAAATCAGGACATTGGAACCATCTCCCAGAAGCGTCGTCGGCACTTGTGCGTCGCGGGCCGTATTCAGCGCCATCACAAACTCGGCGATCGTGCGCGCAGGATAGTACCATTCGGCCGGTCCGCCGATCTTCAGCGTGGTAAACGGCGCCAGCGGCTGATTGTATCGCAGAGATTCCCGCAGCGGCGCACTCCATGCGGGCCAGCCGCCGCCCGTGTCGGCGCGTTGGGTCACGGCTGGGGCCGTCAGTGAATGAAGCGGCTTCATATCGGCGTATCGCTCTGCGGTGACGCGTCCGTCGGCGGTGAGTCTGCTTCGGCCACGGACGGCGCTGTTTCAATCGGTTTGTTCATTTCTTCGACAAAGTTCATCCGCAATTCATAGAGAACATGATCGAGGAGCTGACTCTCTTCGGGGGCCAGGTTCCCCTGTGTCTTGCGTCGCAGCATCTCGAGCAGATCGATGGAGTGACGTGCCGAGTCCAAGTCCCGTTCGATCTTGCCGGTCGCCGGATGGATCGTCCTGCCCATCTGCATGATGGCGGCCGTTTGCAACGAGATGATCAACCCCATCAGGTGTACGTCGAGTGTCGGCGTCTGATCCATCGGTCCTGTTCTACCCGCGCGAGAGTGTTATACCCACGCCGGGTTGTCAAGACTGATCGCGCATTCCGTGGGATGCCGATCCGAAAGAGGGCGGCCAGGATGAGGCCTGATGAACCGCGAACTGAAGTTGCGAAGCTGACCTGCGGGTCGGACCTAAATCGCACCTGTGCGCAGATACTCGACTATTGATCCTTCCATCCAGGAGAGTGCCTTTTTCTTGGATGCGATTCGAGAGTCTATTTCTGAAGGTTCTCTCTCGATGATTCGTGTGATACGGCCGACGGCGACCTTGACATCGTGCTGCTTATAACCAAGCAAACGAAAGCCAGTCAGATCATTCGTGAATAGCCCGCGTTCGACAAGCACAATCTCGTCCACTTCCTCGGAATACGACGGCTCATCGCTGCCAAGACCGATGAACATGATGTCCGATTCTTCGAGGTAACGGAATTCCGGCTCTGGGAGCTTCATATCTTCTTGCCCCGTTTGATCTTTGGCGTAAAGTAGATCGTTTTCACAATTTTCTCGTCATGTGTCACAACGCACCAGAACCATCCCGGCTTTGCAATTGTCGCGGTTTCATTGACCCATACTCTATCGACTCTTGCGTAGTGCATCATACATGCATCATCCAAAGTACTCTCACGTCTTTCATCGGGTGCACGTAGCGCTCTCTTGATGCTGTCAAAATTGAAACGATACCACGCCCGACCGGGATTCGCACGCAAATGCGACTCCCAATTAGTCTTTGTTAGAACTACCCGAGTCTTTTTACCGTCGCGTTTAAGACAGTTGAGGTAACATCGGCCCTTGGAATCGAATCGTGGTCCGGTTTCCATTTGGGCAATGAAAGGTAGTGGAGATCCATGCCGTCACCACCACAATATCATTGTACGCGAGGACGACGTCAAGATGGCGTTGATGAACTGTTCGCAAGCTATTGCCGTGCCCAACTTTGCGTGGCAATCCTCAACTCAGCATCCTCCTCGTTATCCGGCTTCGACGAAGCCGGACTGATTCTGTGTGCGTCGTCGCCACTCGGATTCGAGCCGTGCCCGGACGGGCGGTGCGACCGGTCGTCGGCCCGAGACGATGTCGAATGCGAGGCGTCGGGCGGGATCGACCAGCTCCGCGTCGCCTTCCAGATCGGCGATGCGGAATGCCGGCAGTCCGTGTTGCCGCGTTCCGAGAATCTCGCCCGGTCCCCGCAAGCGCAGATCGGCTTCGGCGATTTGGAATCCGTCGGAGGTGGCGCACATGACTTCGAGGCGCTCCTTCGCGATCGGGGTCGGATCACGGCCCAGCATGAGCACGCAAATCGAGCGCCCCGGCCCGCGACCGATCCGCCCACGCAGTTGGTGCAATTGTGACAGACCGAATCGGTCGGCGTTTTCGATGACCATCAACCGGGCATCGGGGGCATCCACTCCGACTTCGATCACGGTCGTCGCCACGAGGATGTCGATGGCGCCACGGTAGAATCGGCGCATCGTCTCGGAGCGCTCGACGACCGGCGTCCGGCCATGGATGAGGCCGACGCGGCGATCGGCAAATCGCTCCCGGAGATGTTCGAAACCGGCGACCGCCGCCTTCAAATCGAGCTTTTCGGACTCTTCGACCAATGGATAGACGATATAGACGACATTCTGATCGGCCGTCGTCTGAGCAATGAACTCGTAGATTTTCTCGCGCGCTTCCTCGGACCGCCAGACCGTTTGAGTCGTCCCCTTGCGCGGCGGCAACTCGTTGAGAACCGAAACATCAAGGTCACCGTAGTAGGTCATGGCCAGTGTGCGCGGGATCGGTGTCGCGGTCATGACCAGCAGGTCGGGCCGATGTCCCTTGGAGACCAGGGTCTGGCGCTGCGCAACCCCGAAGCGATGCTGCTCGTCGATCACGATCATACCCAGATCGCTGAATGCGACACTGGCGGTCAATAAGGCGTGCGTGCCGACGATCAGCCGCGCCGTCCCCGAGGCGATCGCTTCATGGGCATCTCGTCGCGCGGTGGCGCCCAGCGACCCAGTCAACAGCACCGGCACAATGCCCAACGGCCCGAACAATCGCGCGAGCGTGTGATGGTGCTGCTCGGCGAGAATTTCCGTCGGCACAAGGAGCGCGGCCTGTGCGCCGTCTTCGATCCAGTGAGCCATGGCCAGTGCGGCAACGATGGTCTTGCCGGCTCCGACGTCACCCTGCAGAAGTCGCCGCATGGCGCGCGTGTCGCGCATATCCCGAAGGATCTCAGAGCCGACCCGCTCCTGCGCCGCGGTCAAGGGCCAGGGGAGTGATTCGACGATCCGAGCGGCCAGCGTGCCTTCGGAGCGGCACGGGCGCCCGTCGCGTTGTGCATCGATCCGTAATCGGTGTTGCGCCATCGACCACTCAAAAAAGAACAACTCGTCGAAGGCGAGCCGTTTGCGCGCGCGTGAGGCCAGCACGAGCGACTCGGGAAAGTGAACCTGCGTGATCGCCTCGTTGAGCGTGGGAAAACCCAGGGCCTCCAGTAACACGGGATCGAAGTGGTCGGGCAGTGACGGCACTTCGTCGTCAATGATCGGCTTCAGCACACGACGGAGGGCGCGGGAGGCCAGCCCGGCCCGACGCCAGGCATCCCCCGAGGGGTAAATCGGGACGACGCGGCCCGTGTGCGTCAAATCGTCGGCGTCCTCGTCGCCTAAGAATTCGCACTCGGGGTGCACCAGTTGCGGCTCACGGTATACGACGACCGTCCCCGACGCCGTCAGCCGCACTCCCTTTTTGAACGTGTCTTTCAGGTAGCGATGTCCGGAGAACCACACCAACGGGATGCGGCCGGTGCCGTCGTCGAGGACCGCCTCGAACCGCTTCTTGCGGCCGTACAGGAAGCCCGCCGAGATGATCTCACCGACGACCGTGACCGTCTGCCCTTCCACCACTTTGGCGATCGGGGCGATCAGGGAGCGGTCCAGATAGCGACGGGGGAGGTTTAAGAGCAAATCGGCAACGGTGTGAATGCCGAGCGCCGCCAGTGCCTCGGCACGCTGCGGACCGATCCCTCTGAGAAATCGGACCGGCCGTTCCCACAAGGCCGTTTGCGGGCCTGAGACTTTCGCGCTGGTGGAGTTCATCGGCAACGTCGGGGAAGATAGAGACACCGAAATGCTCCGGGCTATCAGTTCTCTGTCCGGAAGGAGACTCACGAAAAACGGGGCAAAGCGGTCGCTTTGCCCCGTGTGCGATCCCAGGAGTGGCCGATCAGCGGTTGTCGGAGTGCTGCCCGACTTCGTTGCGTTCCATGTGTCGGCGGACGAAAGCCGGCACATCGAGGTTTTCCTCGTCGGCGTCGCCGTCGCCCGGCTGTTCAAGGACGTCGGCTGCTCCCACGGTCAGCCCGGCGATGCGATTGCTGACGCCACGCTCGACGCCGAAGAGTTCGAGCGAATCCTCACCGCGCCGTCCCCGCGACAGTCCACGCTGGCCGCGCATCGCCGGAGCGATGATCATGTCGCTGCGGCCGAAGCCGGTGGCGATCACGGTCACGGAGATTTGATCGCCGAAGTTGGGATCGACGACCGCGCCGAAGATGATATTCGCCTCGCTTCCGGCGGTATCGGTGATGACCGAAGATGCCTCGTTGACGTCAAAGAGCGTCAGGTCCGGTCCGCCGGTGATATTGACCAGGACCGCCCGGGCGCCGGCAATCGACACATCCTCCAGCAACGGCGACTGGATGGCCGCGCGGGCGGCGATCGAAGCTTTGTCGTCGCCTGCGGCGCAACCGGTGCCCATGAGCGCGTCGCCCATGCCCTTCATGACCGTGCGCACGTCGGCGAAGTCGCAATTGATCAGGCCGGGGATCGTGATCAGATCGGCGATTCCCTTGGTGGCCTGGTGGAGGGTTTCATCGCAAACATAGAAGGCGTCCGTCAGGCGCGTGGTCTTCTCCACGACGGTGAGCAGCCGCTGGTTGGGAATGCAGATCAACGTGTCCACTTTCTCTTTCAATTCGGCGATGCCCTGCTCGGCGCGTTCGAGGCGGCGTTTGCCTTCGAAGTCGAACGGTTTGGTGACGATGGCGACGGTCAGGGCGCCGTGCTGGCGGGCGAGTTCCGCGACGACCGGCGCGGCGCCGGTGCCGGTTCCGCCGCCCATGCCGGCGGTGACGAAGACCATGTCGGCGCCGGCCACGGCGGCGGCGACGAGGTCACGGTCTTCTTCAATGGCGCGGCGTCCCATCTGCGGATCGGCGCCGGCGCCCAGGCCCCGGGTGACTTTGTCGCCGACCTGAATGCGGCAACTGGCTTTGGATTTTTCCAGATCTTGCGCATCGGTGTTGATGGCCATGAACTCGACGCCGGTGAGTCCGGCCGAGATCATCCGATTGATGGCATTGCCGCCCGCGCCGCCGACCCCCACGACCTTGAGTTTGGCCGACGACTGCTCGTCCATCGCGAATTCAAACGTCATGACGCCCCCCATTGAGTGTATCACTGATTCATCAAGATATTAACAAGATAAACTATGCACATACTTATCCATCATATCAATTGCGATAGTGCATGCGCCAGGCGCGATGCCATCCGGTGCATCAGGCCGCCGCCGCGCGGGCCGGCCAGGTCCAGACCCCCGGCCCGGACCACCAGTCCGACCGCCCCCAGATCACGCGGTGAGCCGGTGAGACCCATCCCCGCCGCCCAATCCGGGGGGCGTGCGACCCGTACCGGCAGATCGAAAACCCGTTCGGCCAACACCCCGGCCCCCGGAAGCGCGGCGCCGCCGCCGGAGAGCACGATGCCTGCGGTCAGCAGATCGCCGCCGGGGGCGCGTCGAATCTCGGCTTTGGCCAACTGGAGAATCTCCTCCAGGCGCGGGCCGATGATCGCGGCCACCACGCGCGGCGAGACGCTGCGTGTCGGTTGATCGCCGACGCTGGGCACATCGATCGGCACGTCGGTTGTCACACACTCGCCGCAGGCGACGCCGGATGTCGTCTTGATCGTCTCGGCGGCATCCAACGGCGTGCGCAGGCCGATGGCGAGATCATTAGTGACATTGCGCCCGCCCAGTGCCAGCGCGCCGGTGTGCCGGACGGCATCATCGACAATGACTACGACGCTCGTCAGTCCCGCACCGACGTCGACGAGCGCGACGCCCATCTCGCGCTCGCGCTCGGAGAGGGCGATATCGGAGACCGCCAACGGCGACAGCGTCAGACTGTCGAGTTCATATCCCGCCTCGGCGATGCAATGGCGCACGTTGCCGATCGAGAGCGTCGAAGCCGTGATAATGTGCACTGCGACTTCGAGCCGGGCGCCGACCATTCCGGTCGGGTCTTTGATGCCGCCGTGTCCGTCGACCAAAAATTCCTGCGGCAATACATGCAGGACATCGCGGTCGGGCGGGACAGGGACCGCGCGGGCCGCCTGCAGGACACGCTCGACGTCTTCATCGCCGATCGCGCCGCCGCGATGCGCGACTGCGATCACGCCGCGCGAATTCACGCCGCGGATGTGATCGCCGTTGATGTTGACATGGACGCCATCGGCCTTTTCACCTGCCATCATCTCCGCATCGGCCAGTGCGCGCGCGACCGCGGTGGTCGTGCGTTCCAGATGCACGATCACTCCGCGCCGCAGCCCCTGCGACGGGGCGCGTCCGACGCCGATGACTTTGAAGTCGCCGTCTGACGACACCTCGGCCATGACCGCGGTGACGGTCGATGTGCCGATGTCCAGACCGGTTACAGTACGCTTGTCAGTGGTCATGCCCCCCTCTGACGCAATGAAAGGTGCCCCCTTACGAACCGTCCGTCAATTGCGAAATACGCTCCTGCCGGACCTCCAATGCGCGAACGACCAACTGCCCGCTGAAGCGGGTATCAATCTCGCAGGGATACGGCAACGCATCGGTTTCTCTCGACAACAGTCCGGCCGCTGCGCGGGCGCGCGGGCGGATTGCTGTTCGTCCCAAAATGATTCGCGAGGAACCGTCGGCGGCGATGATTTCCCAGCCGGTTTCCTCGGTGAAGCGCCACTCCGACGCAATGCGTGAGTAGCGTTGTTCGGCTTCTATCAGCTCATTCCAGACCGCCGCCGCGACGCGCGCGCGCGAACGCAACCCCGAACCACGCCGTGCCATGGGACCGGTCCACACGGGCGCCTCGGCGGATTCGCCGACCGGTGAGATCAAGACCTGGCCCGACGGCGATATGCCGGTCGCGGCATCCAGCCAGAGCGCGGCCTGTGTCGGGGTCACGCGGATCGCCAATGTGCCCGGCAATTGCAAGCGCAGGCCCACGGTCGCCAGGTCTCCGAAATGGCGTGAGAGCGCTTCGCGCATGTCGGCCAACGGCAGCCGAACAAAGTTGGAGTCGGCGTCGATCGTGATCAGCGACAACGTCGCCTCGCGCCAAACCGGCGGACCCTCGTAGACCAGCGCCTGGACCTTCCAGACAGGATAGCGCCAGAGAACCGCGACGGCCGTGAGGATCACGGTATCCACGATGAGCAGCGTGACGCGCCGCCAACGTCGGCGCCGTGGGGGCACGCTGGTCACGGGCTCGATCGGAGCGGCGGCTGTGCCGGATTCGTCAACCATCACGCATTGACCTCGATGCGGCTGAGTCGTTTGAGAATGGCCGGACCAACGCGATAGATGGAACCCGCTCCGATGGTCATGACGGCATCGCCGCTTTCGGCCCATTCGCTGACCAGTGCGGGCAGCTCATCGAGCGAATTCGCAAGACGGCATCCCAACGGCAGCGTTGAGGAATCGATGCGGTCGGTGATCAGCGCCGAGGTGACCCCCGGAATCGGCTGCTCGCGGGCCGGGTAGATCGGCGCGAGAATGACACCGTCGGCCAGTTGCAGCGCCTCGGCGAATTGCTGGTGAAATTGCTGCGTCCGCGAATACAGATGCGGCTGAAACAGCGCGATCAGGCGGCCGCGTCCATCGAGCCACAGACGCGCCGCCGCCAACGCCGCGCGCAACTCGGTCGGATGATGCGCGTAATCGTCGATGACCGTGACTCCGGCCGCAGCGCCTTTGATTTCGAAGCGGCGGCCGACGGTCTGGAACGAGTGGACGGCCTCGGCGATCGTCGCAAACGGGATCTCCAGTTCGAGCGCAACCGCGCAGGCGGCCAGGGCATTCTCGGCGTTGTGTCGTCCCGGCAGTGGGACCATCAGCGTGCCCATCCGTCCGCCGTCCATGTGGACGTCAAAACGGCTCGTCGTCGGCTTGACTTCGAGCGAATCGCCTGAGATATCGGCCGGCGATTCGAGCGCGAATGTGCGATGCCGACGGTTGATGCGGAAGTCAATCGCGGCCAGCGCGGGAGATGCGGCATTGGTCAGGACAGAACCGTAAAACGGGACGCGCCCGAAGAAGGCGACGAAGTTGTCCTGCAGATCGGCCAAGTCGGCGAAGCAGTCCAGGTGATCTTCCTCAAGATTCGTGGCAATCGCAATGGTCGGATGCAGGCAGAGAAACGAACGGTCGTATTCATCGGCTTCGGCCACGAGGTAGTCGCTGGAGCCCAATTGCGCGTTCGCATCGAGACTGACAAGGCGTCCGCCGACGATCACGGTCGGGTCCATACCGGCGTGCGTGAGAATGTGTCCGATCATCGACGTGGTCGTTGTCTTGCCGTGTGTCCCGGCGATGCCGATGGAAAATTTCAGGCGCATCAGTTCACCGAGCATCTCGGCGCGCCGGATGACCGGCAGGCCGGCCTCGCGCGCGGCGCGAACTTCGGGATTGTCGGGTGTGACGGCCGAGGAGATCACGATCAGGTCGGCGCCATGAATGTGTTTCGGATCGTGCCCGATGAACAGCGTGATGCCGACGGCGGTGAGATGATCGGTCGTTTCCGATTCCGCCAGATCGGAACCGGTCACGATAAATCCATTGGCCCGGAGAATCTCGGCCATCCCCGACATGCCGGCGCCGCCGATGCCGATGAAATGCAGATTCCGGATCCGTCGCGACCAAAGGAGATTCATGATGTCTTCTCCCGCGTCGACGGAGGTGTCGTCACGATTCCCAGAATGCGGTCGGCGATCCGGTCGGCTGCGTTCGGCTGTCCGAGGGCGCGCGACGCCTGTGCCATCGACTGCATGCGCGACGAATCATCGAGCAGCCGGAGCGCTCGTTCCAGAAGTGAATCGCACTTCAGTTCACAATCTTCGATGATGATCGCGGCACCGGCGTCCGAGAGGACGCGCGCATTGTGCATCTGGTGGTCGGCGGTCGCATAGGGATACGGCACCAGTATCGCGGCACGACCGGCCGCGGCGATCTCCGAGACGGTCAGCGCTCCGGCCCGGCCGATGACGAGGTCGGACGCGACCATCGCCTCGGTCATCTGATCGGAGAAGGTGAACCGGCGGACGGTCCAGCCGGCGTGCGCGTTGCCGCCGTATTCATCCGCGTGCCGGCCGGATTGCCACAGCAACGTGGTCGGAACCGCCGGCGAAACACGCGACAAGCCCATGGCAATGTTGGCGTTCATCGAGTGCGCGCCGCCGGAGCCGCCGGTCAGCAGGATCACGCGTGTGTGGATGTCGAGATTCCAGGCGCGTCGCGCCTCCTCGCGGGTCATCGTCGACAGACGCGGATCCACCGGGTTGCCGACGGGCTCGATATGCACATCCGATTTCAGGTATCCGCGCGATTGCGGAAACGCGAGAAAGACACAGCGCGCGCCTGGCGCCAGCCACCGTGTCGCCAAACCGGGGTAACTGTTTTGTTCCTGCAGGACATAGGGAACGCCGCGGCGCGCGCAGGCGCGGATGGGAAAGTACGAAGCGTAGCCGCCGCAGCCGACGGCAATGTCCGGAGCGAATTTGCCGACGATGCGTTGCGACAATTGCCGTGCCTGCCAATTGCGCCACAGGGCCGGAATGTTGCGCCACGGGCGTCGTCGGGATAGACCGCGCGCGGGCAATCCGGCATAGGTGTAGCCGCGTGCGGTCACGACCTGCTCTTCGAACCCTTTGTCCGATCCGATAAACATCATTTCGCAATCCGGCCTGCATCGCTGCAAGGCCTCGGCGATGTGTATTGCCGGGATCAGATGCCCGCCTGTCCCCCCGGCCGCCAACAGGATGCGCATGCTATCGCCACCCGCTCCTCCGTCCGAACCGCGAGACGTTGAGCACCATGCCCCATCCCGCCGCCGTCATCAACAGCGAGGAGCCGCCATAGCTGACCAGCGGCAACGGCAACCCGGTCGCGGGCAACAGTCCGGTCGCCACTCCGAGATTGAGAGCGGCATTGACAAACAGCGAGCCGCCGATCCCGATGCACAGCAAGTAGCCGAAGCGGTCCGGTGCGACCAGCGCCACCTTCCAACTTCTCCAGATCAACAGTCCCAGTGCCGCCAAAACGGCGCTGAACCCAATGAATCCCAACTCTTCTCCGACCGAGGCGACGATGAAGTCAGTGTGCGGCTCGGGGAGGTACAGCATTTTGGCGCGGCCGTTGCCCAATCCAGAGCCGATGATGCCGCCGGTGCCCAGTGCGATCTTGGATTGACGGACCTGATAGGAGCCATCGGTAACGGTCAGGCCGCGTTCCCAGTCGGTGATGCGCTGAGTCTTGTAGTCGAACCCATAGATCACAGTCAACACGCTGATAACGGCGACGGCAATACCCGGCAGCAAGTGCCGCCAACGCATCCCCGCCGCGATGAGCATGAGGATGGCGGTGGCGCCGACCGCGAGAACCGACGACAACTCCGGCTCCATCACCAGCAAGACAGAGCAGGTCGCCAGGATGACCAGCAGCGGGACGAGCTTTCTGAATGATCGCACGTCCGGGCCACGCTTGGCCAGATACGCGGCCGCATAGACGACGAATCCCAAACGGAACCCTTCGGCGGGCTGCCAATTGAACGGCCCTAAGGGAATCCAGCGATTGACTCCCTTGATCGGCGGAACCAGGAGAACGACGACCAGCCCGATCAATGCCCCCAGCATGAGCACGGGGGCCAACGGCTGCCAGCGACGGTGATCGATGCGCGAAACGGTCACCAGCGTCACGGTCGCCAATGCCCACCACAGCAATTGCCGTCCCCAGAAGAAGCCGGGTGTGCCGAACTTGCGTTCGGCGAGGATGACCGATGATGACAGTATCATCACTGTGCCCAGCGCCATCAGCGCCATCGATGCAAACCAGATCAGGCGGTCCGCCGGGGGCCAGCCGGGACGGTTCAGGCGCATCATACGGGGCACGGAGGAGAGCACCTCGACAATCCCGCCTTTGGCTCGTGTGGCCGCGGTCATGACTTCCGCTCCGCCGCGAGAGTGCCGACAAGTTCTTTGAATACGCGTCCGCGATGCTCGTAATTGTCGAACTGATCGAAGCTCGCGCATCCCGGAGACAACAAAACCACGTCGCCGCGCTGCGCCAATTGATGTGCCGCCTCAAATGCATCGGAGAATAGCTCGGCGACTCGATGCTCCACGACGCCACCTAATTCGGTCCGCAGGATGTCGCGCGCGCTGCCGGTAAAGACGCAGGCGCGCGCCCGATTTCTAATGCTCTCGGCCAGCGGCGAAAATGACGTTCCCTTGGGCAAGCCGCCCATAATCACGATGAGCGGTCGGTCGAACGACTCCAGCGCCTTGGCGACGCTATCGGGATTGGTCGCTTTCGAGTCGTTGACGTAACGGACGCCGTCGATATCGGCGACAAACTCCAGGCGGTGTTCGACGCCGGTGAATGCCGTCAGCCCTGGTTCGATTGCATCAGGCATCAAACCATCAGCCAACGCCATCGCGACGGCGGCCGCCGCATTCAGGCGGTTGTGTCGGCCGGGTGGACACAAACGATCTGATCCCGGGATCATGCCCTCGTCATCGTATGAACGATAGCGTAAAAAGTCACCATCGAGCCACACTCCCGCACCCGTCAGTCGACGCTCAGAAAAGTGCCAGCGAGCGGCACGGCCGGTCCTATTTTTGCTCTCGTAAGCGACGATGACGGGATCATCGGCGTTCAACACGGCAACGTCGCCGGCTGTCTGATTGGCGAGGAGGCGGAATTTCAGTCGTACATATTCCGCGAACGACCCATGCCGGTCGATGTGGTCGGGCGTGATGTTGAGAATGGCGGCCACGTGCGGCTTGAATGTCGGAGAATGTTCCAGTTGAAATGTCGAGACTTCGAGAATGGCGCATTGATCGGCGGTCATCTCCCCGGCGAATTCGGAAAAAGGACGACCGATGTTGCCGCCGACTTGAATGGCGCGTCCGGCCGCGGCATCAATCGAACCGAGCCACGCGGTGGTCGTGGTCTTGCCGTTGGAGCCGGTCACGGCGCAGACGGGGGCATTGAACAACGCACATGCCGCCTCCAATTCGGCAATGATGGGTATCTCCCGACGCTTCGCTTCAAGAAGCAGCATATTGTCGGGCGGGACGCCGGGGCTGGTGACGATCCAATCGCGGCTGTCCAGCGACGACATCGTGTGCCCGCCGGTTTCATGACGGACGCCGAGTGAATCGAGGACGCCGATCGCCGCGGTCAGCTTCGATGCGGGCGCGGCATCGGAAACAAAGACATCCGCGCCGCGTTGCTTCAACATCCTCGCACAGGCGACGCCGGAACGCGCCATGCCGATCACGAGGATGCCTTGGCCGCGAATCGTTCTTGCGTCGATGGTGCGATCGTGGGTCATCGTCTGATCCGATAAATGTAAGTGCGCGCGCGGCATCGTGTCGGTCCGGGCTATCGAATTTTCAGGGTCGACAGCGTCAGCAGTGCGCAGATGATTCCCAATATCCAGAAACGGACAACCACCTTCGATTCATGCCACCCGAGCAACTCGAAGTGATGGTGCAACGGCGCCATGCGAAAGACGCGTTTGCCGGTCATGCGAAAGTATCCGACCTGAATGATGACCGAGAGCGCCTCAGCCACAAACACGCCGCCCAGTATGAACAGCAGGATTTCCTTTTTGGTCAAAATCGCGACCGTCCCAAGCGCGCCGCCCAATGCCAGCGCGCCGGTATCGCCCATGAAGACTTCGGCCGGGTGAGCATTGAACCACAAAAACCCCAGTGATGCGCCCAGGGTCGCGGCGCAATAGATCGTCAATTCCCCCGCCCCGGGGAGATAGGTGATGGCCAGGTACTTCGAGAAATCGGCGCGGCCGGTCAAATAGCTGATCGCGGCGAACGCCAGGAAGGCGATGCCCGACAAGCCGACCGCCAGCCCGTCGAGTCCATCGCTGAGATTGACCGCATTGGAGGTCGCGGCCACCACCAGCAGCACAAACGGGATGAAGAATACGCCCAACGGCAGCACGAGATTCTTGAAGAAGGGGACATCAGTGTCGGTCGTGAATTCCGGCGCGGGCGGCCAGGCGTACAGCACCACCCCCAGCGCCAATCCGAGGATCAACTGTCCGGCCAGCTTTTTCTTCGCGACCAACCCCTTGGGCTGACCGCGCACCGCTTTGGAGTAGTCATCGATCAGTCCGATCAGTCCGGTGCCGAGCGTGACGGCGAGAATCAGTTGGATGTAGCGGTTGGTCAAATCCGCCCAGAGCAGCGTCGGCACGATGATCGCCAGCAGGATGATGATCCCGCCCATGGTCGGCGTGCCCTCTTTGGCATAGTGCGACTGCGGCCCTTCGCGGCGGATCTTCTCTTTGACCTGCTTGCGACGGAGTTGTTCGACGATCCACGGCCCCAGCCAGATGGAGATGACCAGCGCGGTCACGACGGCATAGGCGGAGCGAAAGGTGATATATCGGAAGACATTGAAGACGCTGACGACATCGCTGAGCGGATAGAGCAGGTGATAGAACATAGTCGCAATCCGAGCCGTTAAGAGCGCCGGCCCCGCGTGGTTTCGTGTTCGCGCAATCGTTGCCCGATAACGTCCAGTCCTTCGCTGTGCGATCCCTTGATGAGCACGACATCCCCCCGCCGGAGATGACGTGTCGCCCACTGTGCGGCCGCAGCGGCGGACGCCACATGCGTGTGGGCTATTTCTGACGGCAAGCCCGATTGATAAAGCAGCCCTCCCGGTCCGACCGTAAGGACCAGATCCAGACCGCGCGTGTCCTGCGCGGCACGTCGATGCCACTGGCGCTCACCGCGTCCCAGTTCGCGCATTGCTCCCAGAACGGCAATCCGCCGACTCCGTGTCGTGCGATGTTTGAGCGATTCAATCGCCGCCGCCATCGATGTTGGGTTGGCGTTGTAACAATCGTCGATAATCAGCGCGCCGTTCCAGCGCAGGATGCGCGAGCGTTCACCGACCGGCCGGACTCGTCGCAACGCGTCGGCGATGTTGCGAAAGCTGACGCCGAACGAACGGCCGACGGCGATGGCCGCGAGCGCATTGGAAACGTTGTACTCGCCCGCCATGTGAATCGCGAAGTCGTGACGAGCATTGACGCGAAAGGACACGCCGCTTGCGGTGGAGCGCAGATCGGAGGCCGTGACATCCCCGGCGTGGTCGATCCCGTAGCGAACGGTCGGCCGGCGCCATCGGGCCGCCCAGCGCCGCTGGTACGGGTCATCGGCATTCAGAAAGGCCGTGACGCTCGGATCCGAATGATCGAACAACTCGCGTTTGGCGCGCGCGATCTGCAGCAACGATTTCATCTGCAACAAATGCGCGACGCCGATGCGGGTCACCACACCCCATTGGGGCTGGATCATCCCGGTGAGACGCGCGATCTCACCGTGCGAAGACATTCCGAACTCGAGAACGCCCAGCGGTTCGGCATCCGACGAAGCGGTCCGTTCCAGCAATGCCAGGGGAATGCCCAGCAGGTTGTTGTAGTTGCCCGGCGAGCGGAAGACTCGGCACTTGGTCGCCAGGACCGCTGCGATCATCTCTTTGGTCGTGGTCTTGCCGACCGACCCGGTGACGGCGATATAGCGCGTCGGGAAGCGTTTGCGAAACTCCGCCGCCAGATCGCCGAGCGCAGTGACCGTGTCATCGACGCCGATGACGGGAACCGGCAGTCGGCGAAAACGCGGCAGACGCTCCCTGTTAACCACAATGGTGCCGGCGCTATTCCGCGCAGCCGTCTCGGCAAAGCGGTGCCCATCGACACGTTCGCCCCGCAGGCAGAAGAAGGCGTTGCGCGGCCGCAGCGTCCGCGAGTCGATGGAGACACCGGCGAAACGGCGCGCGCCATCCTGCACGCGGGCCAATGTCCCGTTCATGATGGCGCAGGCATCCTCGACACTCATTCTGATCACAATCTATGTGCGCCCCGCACGCGGGGATTTGTTGGCGAATCGGGGATGGATCCCCCCCTGGATCCACACACCCGATCGGTAAAGACGCCCCGTCATGGGGCCTTTGGCAGCGGGTGCCCTGCCGCCGCGAGCGCTTCGGCCGCCACCTGGCGATCGGAAAACGGATGCATCGTTCCGGCGATTTCCTGAGATGTCTCGTGGCCCTTCCCGCACAGAAGGACCAAATCACCGGGCTGCGCATCGTCGATCGCGTGGGCAATGGCGCGTGCGCGATCTGCCTGGACCCAAACAGAAAAATCCGGATCGAATCCGGCCCGCACCTCGGCAATGATGGCGTCGGGGTCTTCCGAACGCGGGTTGTCCGAGGTGAGGTACACCTGATCGGCCCACTGGGCGACCGCCTTCGCCATCAGGGGCCGTTTGCCGCGGTCGCGGTCACCGCCGCAGCCGAAGAGAACATTGAGACGTCCGCCGACCATCGGGCGCAATGTCGATAAGACTGAGGTGAATGCATCGGGAGTGTGTGCGAAGTCGATGCACACCCAGAATGGCGCGCCGGAGTGAATGAACTCCAGACGCCCGGGTACGCCGCCAAACCTGGAAATACCGCCCGCAATGACATTGGGCGCCAAGCCCGCGCCCCAGGCAGCGGCGGCCATGGCTGCAATGTTGGAGTGGTTGAATTCGCCGCAGAGCGGCGATTGAAACATCATCTCGTCCTCGCCGAAACTGAGTCGGCCGCTGGTCCCGTCGAGCGTGTGCGAATCGATCGAGATCGTGACATCGCCGTCATGCCACGTTCGTGAAAAGCGCATGACGCGCGCCGGTTCACTGGCGGCGGCGAACTCGTCGGCGACGGGATCCCCGCCGTTGATGACCGCGAACTGGTTCGAGTCGTTCAGCCGCTCGAAGAGCGCGCGCTTCGCCGCTTTATAGGCGTCCATCGATGCGTGATAGTCGAGATGGTCTCGGGTGAGGTTGGTGAACACCAGCCCGGCGAATGTCAGCCCCCACACGCGGTCGAGCGCGACGGCATGAGAGGAGGCCTCCATGGCGGCGTGCGTGACACTCCCCTCGCGCATGCGCGCCAGCATCGCATCGATGTCGGGCGCTTCCGGAGTGGTGCGCTCGGACTTAATGGAAGCACCGGGCCAGGTGCATTCCAGTGTGCCGATCAGACCGGCGGGCATGCCCGCGTGCATGAGAATCCGATGCAATCCGGCGGCCACCGTGCTTTTGCCGTTGGTGCCGATCACGCCGATGAGCTTGATGGCGCGATCCGGATGGTCGTGGAAACGATGCGAGGCCTCGGCCATCGCTCGCCGCGCGTTGTCGACGACGACGACCGGCACATCGCATCGAACGTCGCGCTCGGCGACGACCGCCGCCGCCCCGCGGGCGACAGCATCGGCGACATAATCGGCCCCGTCGGCGCGCAGCCCCTTGAAGGCAAAAAACAGATCGCCCGGCCGCACGCGGCGGGAGTCATACGCGATGCCATGGACGACAACTTCCGCTGCCGGGGCGCCGCAGTCGGGCATGATCCCCGAGAGCGGACGTCCGCGGGCGGTATCGGTCATTGCAGTTGCAACCGGCACGTCCGGTCTCCCGTCATCGGCGTCTCGGCATCCGGGGTTTGCGCGATGACGACGCCGCTGCCGGAAAACTCGGCGAGTGCGCCGTGCGCGCGCAGTGTGCTCAATGCATCTTTCAAGTTCATTCCAGTGACTTCCGGCCAGACATCGGGCTCGGTAACATCCGCGTGGGTTTCGCGGACAGGCGTCAGACCCAGACGGCTCCACCCTGTTTCACTACCGGGAAGGCCTGATCGTTCGGACGAATTGTCTCCTTCATCGGCCGAGGGCGCCGCGAACGCTTCCTTGGGGCTGATCCAGGGCGCGACCGACGCCACCAGGCGGTGCGACCAGTCGGCAGAGTCTTCACTGAAACGCGACTTCGACGGCAGGTTTTGCTGAGCGGGATCGAGACGCGATTGCGCGGTGCCACGGCGGATCGTGTTCAACAAGACCGGCGCCGCCGTATGCCCGCCGTAGTGGATCGGCTCGGGCTCGTCGAGAATAACCAAACCGAGGATTTGCGGCTTATCCGCTGGATAGAATCCGACGAACGAGGCCATGTATTTGTTTTTGTCGTACCCGCCGGTGACCGGATCGGGTTTCTCGGCGGTGCCGGTCTTTCCGGCAATCGGATACTCGTCATCGTAGATCGTCCTGGCGGTTCCTTCGCGCACGACGCCGGCCATTAACTCCGCCATCAGCGATGCCACGTCCGGCGAGAGGATGCGCGTACCGTGTGTCCCGATGTCGGTCGCGATGCTGTCGGGATACTCGATTGACCGCGCCAGATGGGGGCGCACCCGGTAGCCGCCGTTGGCGACCGCGGCGAAGGCCGTGGCCAACTGAATCGGCGTGACCGCGATGCCGTGCCCGATGGCCCGCTGCGCGATGTTGAAGTCGGAACGGCGCTGGATGGCAATGCGACCGCCGGATTCGCCCGGCAGATCGATCCCCGTGGGCTCGCCGAATCCGAACCGACGGGCCCAGTAGTCGAGGCGGCCGGGCGCAAGTTGGTTGGCGACCCGCCCCGTGATGACGTTGGAAGAGACCGTAAACGCTTCCCGTGCCGAGAGCACACCGTGCTTCTTGTCGTCACGTATGCGGCGCCCGGAGAACACCCCGACCCCGTCACCGCCGTCGAAGTATTCTCCGAGATGCACCGCGCCGTCGGACAACGCCGCCGCAAACGTGACCAGCTTGAATGTCGAACCCGGCTCGAATACATCCGATACCAGGCGGCTTTTCAAATCGCGGGTGGACGGCCCATACGGATTGACATCGGCCATGGCGAGGATGGCCCCGGTGTAGGGGTCCATCAACAGGGCGCATCCCGATCTTGCCTTCCATTTGGCGACCGCCTGCGTCAACTCGTCGGAGAGGACCGATTGCCACCACAGATCGAGGGTCAGATGCAGGCGGGCGCCGCTGACCGGCTTGCGACCGGCAATCGGATCAACACGAAAGCGCCGTCCAACGGCGTCGGAGAGGAACACGCCCTCGCCGTCGCGTCCCCGCAGAGCGTCGTCGTAGTACAATTCCAAACCGGCCGCGCCGATCAAATCCGCATTGGCAAAGCCGATGGCCCCCGCACATCCGGACGGCTGGGACGGATACTCGCGATCAAACTCCCAGGTCGGATGGACGCCCGGCAACTCCCAACCGTCGATGCGTGATGCCGTCTGGGCATCGCAACGGCGAATCATCCAGGTGAAACGATCATCGCGCCGAGCCCACTGACTCCTGAGAGACTGGACGTTGGTCCCGCGAACCGAGGCAAACTTCAATGCCAGCGTTGCGGTCGAGGTCTCGCGGTCGGGATACGCAAAGTACGAGCGGCGCGCGACATTGAGCGCCAGGTGTCGGCCCTTGGAATCGACGATGTCACCACGCGGCGCCGCGAGGCGCACGAGTCGGTCGCTTTGTTCAACGGCGGCCAATGACAGATCGGATTGGTGCAGGACCTGCAATTGAAAGGCACGAGCCCAAACGCCCCCCCAAACACAAACCGCGGCGATCAACAGCAGCCGACGCCGTCGCACGAATGTGCGCGCCAACTCGCGACCGCTCCCCCCTTGTCTCATCCGACGATCCCTGTCTCTCGGTCTGTGCGGCCGTTTGGGCCCTGCGCCTGAGCGGAATTCTTAGAGTTTCTCCGTGATCGAAACGTTATTGGGCGACGCAGGCGGGTTGACGGCATCAATCGGAATCTCACGCCGCTGCTTCGCCGTGGTCGGTTTCATCCCTAATCGATTGACGGCAATGGCCTCGATGCGCTCACGGGAGCTGAGTACGGCGGTTTCGGCCAACAGGTCATCACGCACGCGAGTCAATTCGGTGATCTCGCGTTGCCGGTGATCGACATCCTCGCCCAGCTTGACGACGGCGTAGCGTTGCCAAACCGCCATCGTGGCCAGTCCGAACGCCAACAGCCACCAGCGCAGGTGAATGCGACGGCGACGGCTGCGTTTCATCGTGTCCCCTCGTCGAACGCCTGGCCGGTGCGCTCGAAGACCCGGAGTCGCGCCGCCTTCGCGCGCGGGTTGGCGGCGATTTCGTCCTGGTCGGGCCGAACGACGCGTCGATGCAACGGACGCCCGCGCACGTCGGACTTGAACATTTGCTTGACGAGGCGATCCTCCAGCGAGTGATACGCGATCACTGCAGCTCGACCGCCAGGACGCAGATGCTCAAGTGCCGCATTGATTCCCCGGGGAATCGCGGCCAGCTCATCGTTGACTTTGATGCGCAGCGCCTGATAGACTCGCGCCGCGGTCCGTCCGAAAGCGGCGCCATGCGCGCCGACGACGGAACGAATGACGTCGTTGAGCTGCCCGGTGGTTTCGACGCGCGCGCGACGACGCGTCGCAACAATGCCGCGCGCCAGACGCCGCGCGTGACGCTCTTCTCCGTACTCCCTGAGTGTTCCGGTGAGTTCGCGCTCGCCCGCGCGGTTGATCCACTCCGATGCAGTGACACCGTGCGTTTGATCGAAACGCAGATCCAGCGGCCCCTCGAATCGGTATGCGAAACCGCGTCGCAGATCGTCGATTTGCGGCGTCGAGAGCCCCAGATCGAAGAGGGCGCCCGTCAGTTGACGGACGCCCAGCGTTTCGATCACATCCGCGAGATTGCGATAGTCGGCGTGGACGGCGATTAACCGGTCACCGAACTGCGCCAGCCGCGTTTGCACCCCTGCGATCGCGGCGGCGTCGCGGTCCAGCCCAATGACGCGTCCCTGCCCCCTCAGCGCCGTCAACATTGCCTCGGCGTGCCCTCCATCGCCGACTGTCGCATCCAGATAATCTCCCGGTCCAACGATCAACTCGCGCACGACCGCGTCGACTAACACCGGACGATGCCGGCTGCCGGACGCTCCGGTCCCCTCTGCAGCCGTCACAGCAGTAATTGCGCGGCGACCTCCTCGTATGACTTGCCGTATCCCGCGATATACTCGTCGAGCTTATTCGCGCTCCAGATTTCGATGCGGCGGTTCATGCCCAAAAGGCGGACATCATGGTCGATGCCGACTTTCCCGGCCAATTCCGTGGGTATTTGGAAACGTCCCTGCGTGTCCGGCGAGATCTCATGCGTATTGAGCATGAGAACGCGCATGAAGTAGTTGGCGTCGCCGTGCGCGAAATTGAACTGGTCGAATTTTGACTGGATGCGCCGCCATTCAGCCCTCGGCACCAGAAAGAGGCACCCGTTGAGGCCCAGCATGAGATACGCCACCTCAAGCGACGCATCAGAGGACTGTCGCAGCTTGGCAGGGATGCTCAGCCTCGACTTCGAGTCAAGCGCGGCCTTGTATGATCCGAGGAATCCCACTGGGTGTCGTTACGGCAATCGATTGAGTACCAGATGGTTATTCAGTTTTGATAATTCAGCAATTCAGGCCGGAGACTGCGACCCGGCCACCGAACGGGGAATATGATAGATTCCTCAGCTTCAGGGACTGGTAGGGAATCTCCCCATCGACAGGGATTAAATGGAGAATTCAGGGATCAATCGCAAGCGGTATTTTGTGTCTAAGCGTCTGTCAGGATGAGATTTTCGCTGTCTGTTGAAGACTGGGGTTAGTATATGGGACCAATCCAACACATTAGGTTGTGCGGGCCCGGAGGTCAGTTCGACTTATTCGGATTGCTAATTCTCGACACGAAGTAACATACAGAACAGCAATATCTTACGGATCACTCTTCAAGACAACCTCGAAATAAGTCCCCGGCATCGCTTTTGATCCCCCATCCTCTGGGGCTGTCTTAATGATGCGGCCCGCGGAGGGGGACGATGGTCCGCGGATGGGTGCTTTGCAGGGTTTTGCTGATTACAATTGCCATAGTCGTGACTTCGCGTCCGATTCTGGCCTCCGGCCCAATCTACGAACTCGTCCATCACGACACTCCCGACTTCCACGAGTCCGGCAGCGGCATGCTTTCGCTGACCGCGGGCTCGGAGGTTCCGGGGACCCTGGGCGAGCCGGATTTGGCATGGAAGACCCTTGTGGTGCCTGGGGCAGTGGCCGCTGAAGAACTGCGACTAGAGATCCTCGAATCGGATACGCTGGAGATCAACGGTCAACTCGCGCCGTGGTCCGGAGACATGCCGACCTCAGACACGGCCACGGCGCCGATACGACTGTCACCCAGCCCGGAGGTTTATGGGATCGACCGCTGGTATCCGGACGCGCCGGTTAGTGTGTTGTCGAGCGGTGCAGTCGGCGAGACCGCGGTCACCGCCCTCGCTTGGTGCCCGTATCGATACAACCCGGGCCGGAATCAACTCATCGTGATCCGACGTGCGGCGCTCACGGTCAGTCAGGGAGGCGAAGCCGACCCGATCAGCCCGCCATGCGACACATTGAACCCGTATGACATGCTCGCATCACTCGCCCGTCAACAACTGGAGACGGCCCCCAACATCCCGCCGTCGAGGATCTCCGGTGTCCAATCCCCGCCGGACTGGACCTGGCCGGGCGATCTGCCGTTGGGAATCGAATATGTTGTGATCACCAAGTCCGCATACAAAAACACGCTGCGTCCGCTGGCGGAGTGGAAGGCGCGGCGCGGGTTGGCAGCGGGCGTGGCGACGATCGAAGCGATCGTGGCGCAATACGGCGGTGAGGACCAGGCGGCGCAGATTCGCAATTACATCGCCGCGGCCCACAGCCAGGGACTGAAGTGGGTGGTGCTGGGCGGCGATGAGACGGTCGTGCCGATTCGTTACGCCTACGCGGGCTTCGACTCCGATCCCGGCAGTCCGTACAATCTGCAAGTTTGCGATCTGTACTTTGTCGAGTTAAACGGCGACTGGGATGGCGACGGCGACGGCATCTACGGCGAGATCTCCGGCGACAACCCGCAAATCTATCCGGAGTTGTATGTCGGCCGACTGCTGTTTTCGACGGCTGCCGAGGCCAATACGATTGTCCAGAAGATCATGGCGTATGAGCGCGGGCCGCTCGACGACTCCTATCTGACGAAGTCATTGCACATCTGCGCCGACCAGATGCGCGACTGGAGCGGCGGCGGGCAGCACCAGTTGGTCGCCGACGCGGGGCCATCGTACTGGAGCGACGATCTGACATCGATGGTTGAAAACCCGTCGGGAGATGCGCCGGCCCCCAGCGCACCCAGCGGTGCGGACTTACCGGGGCTGTTGTCGGCCGGCGCCGGCTGGGTCAATTACTATGTCCACGGCAGCCATGATCGGTTTGTCGTGCGCTCCAGCGGGTTGAACGAAAGCGCCCTTTCGTATGTCTTCACTTTCGGTTCAGTCGGTGACGGCAATGGCCACCTGAACGCGGTTCCCGCGACGCCGCGTCCGGGAATTCATGTCTCGGCGGCGTGCGATCAGGGCGCATTCGACACCGACTCCCCGCCGATGAACGGTTCGACGGCGGAGTGCGTCGCCGAGCGGCTGCTGCTGACGCCGCTGGGCGGGGCGGTCGCATTCATCGGGCAATCGCGCTGGGGTTGGGTGTCATCGTCGTGGAAACTGTCGCAAAAGTTTTATCAGTATGTGGCCGATGGGCAAACGCCGAATCATGTTGGTGTCTACCAGACGCTCGCCAAGCTGGCGTATCCGGGATACCGCGATCTGATTTATGGCAACAATCTTCATGGTGATCCGGAGATGCCGGTCTGGAAGGATCGGCCACGCTCCCTGACGGTCGAAGCACCGTCTTCGTTTTTCCCGGGATATGGTTTGGGCACTGTCACTGTCCGCGAAGGCGACTCACCGGTTGCAGGAGCGCTGGTGACCGTCGCCGGGAGCGAGGGAGTTTGGAACGCGGGGGTCACGGGCGGCTCCGGGAGTGTCGACATCGACTGGGCGATGCCGTCGGACCACGACATCATCATCACCGCGAGCAAACCCGAGCATCGCTTGGTTGTGGACACGATTCCGGTATCGATCATCACAGATGTCAACGATGGGGACAAGATACGGCCCGAACGCTTTTCGTTGGGGGCGAACTACCCCAATCCGTTCAATGCGGGGACGGTCATCCCCTTCGAACTGGCGGCATCGGATCGTGTATCCCTGGCTGTGTACGACGTGCTGGGGCACAAAGTCCGCACACTGTGCGATCAGACCGAATCCGCCGGTGCGCATCGGGTCGCATTCGACGGAAACGATGATAACGGGAGTCCGTTGGGCACCGGTGTCTATTTTGTGCGGTTAGCGCAGGGGGCCGAGACACGTGTGAGAAAGCTGGTCTTGTTGAGGTAGTCCTACCCTGCGCGTTTGACACTCCACCAAATCGAACGCACCGCGGCCGCCAGCCAGACGAGCGGCGCGGACATCCAGACGAGCAGCCGCCAATGCGGGTACGGACGGTACAAGCGATCCAGATAGCGCAGGTATGCCGCATGCCCCATCCAGATCATCCTCACCTTGCGCCGATTGATCGATGCGCCACCGACGTGCCGGACGGCGATGTCGGGGGCGTAGAGGATCTTCCCGCCGTGCTCCTTGAGGCGACGGCACCAATCGACATCGTTGAAGAACATCGGGTACGATTCATCGAATGGCCCCACTTCCTGCCAAACTGATCTTCTGATCATCAGGCAACTGGCCATCGGTTGTTCGACCGGCCGGGATGTGCGGCCGTCGAAGTAGCCCATGCGCCAGCGTCCGAATGTTTCCGATCCGTGAAACACAAGGGACAAACCCAGAAGGTCGTACCACAAAGTATCCAGACGCGGCAGTTCGCGCAGTGACAACTGCCGCTTCCCATCGGGACCGATCAGCATCGGCGCGACGGCTGCCAGTCCGGTATCGTGCTTCAAGCGCCGGAACAGTGCATCGATACCGCCGACCGGCAGGACAGTATCGGGATTGAGCAGGACCAAAAACTCTCCAGCCGCGCACTCGGCGCCCTGGTTGCCGGCGGCGGCGTAGAAGCGATTGGTCGTGTTGGCGATCAACCGCACATGAGGGAATGTCCGCGCGATGAGATCGACCGTCCGGTCGGACGATGCGTTGTCGACGACAACGACATTCAGCGGCTGCGCGCTCGCGGCATACACGGATTCGATGCAAGCCACGATTTCGCGCTCCGAATTGTGGGTAACAATCACGACATCGCAGATGGCGTTGCTCACGGCCCGGCACTCCTGCGGCTCTCATCCGCGAGCAAGGCACACAGTTCCGAGAGACGGCGCGTCTGGTCGCGTCGGTCGAATCGGGCGATGTCGGCGATGCGTCGGACCGGCGCCGTGCGCGTTAGCAACGCAATCTGATGAAGCGCCGCGGCTCCAGCACCGGTGTCATCGGGCGCAACGACCCAGCATCCGGGCACGCCTTGCAGGAGGCGCGCGGCGGCGCCAGGCAATGGCGCGATCAGCAGGATCGGGCGCAAGGTCCGCAGCGCTTCGAAGATGCGTCCCGGCACGATGGCGCCGGACCCTTGAATGTCCCTGATCGGAATGGCAATCACATCCGCGGCCACGATGGCTCGGATCGACTGACTATGAGGCAGGTACCCGACTTCATCGAAGATCGCATCAAGTCCGCAGCGGTCCGCCATAGCGTTTGCGTCGATTCCGATGGAAGCTCCCACATGTGAGATTCGAACGGTCAACTGTGTCCCGGAGTTTTTCCAGGCCCTGACGGCGGCGAAGATCGGCTCAGGCGAAAACTCCTCGCTGAATGTGCCGGGGCAGACGATCGTGAAGTTTGCGTCGCGGGCACTCGCCGTCGACGTGTCCGCGAAGTCGGATTCGTCGTAGCCATTGTGAATGATCTCGACAGGATGGGCCGGGCCATGTTGCGCCAAGGTTGCGGCGATGCCGTCGTTGACCGCGATCAACCGGTCGGCGGACCGCACGATTCGTTGCATCGATTTCTGATTGATCGCCTTGTGCAGCGGGGTCGCGCCCCAGTCTCCGGCGCGAATGGCCCAGGGATCGCGAAAGTCGGCGACCCAAATGACATGTGAACGCAGACTTTCACCGACGTGGTGTATTGAGGGCGGCGGCGACGTGGTCAGGACGACGTCGAAGGGCTTCTCACGATGTAGCCGTTGCGCGAGACGGCACGCCTGCCGCGCGTAGAAGACTTTGTCGTCCGGCAAACGTGTCCATTGGTTCCAGGCACGGCGCAAGACCGGCGCAATTCTGCCTCGTCCCCGGATACCGGACGATTGTCTGCGCACTTTGAATGGGAGCCGGTCCGGTGTCCATGGTTTGACGCGCTCGACGCGGACAGTCGCGGGCAGATCATCCAGCAGCGTGGGATCGAACTGGTGATAACTGCCGACGTCGGGCGCGATGACCGTGACGTCCCAACCGAACTCCGGCAGGTATTTGGCGAACTTCAACGGGCGTTGCACTCCCCCCATTCCCATGGGCGGGAAGTAGTAGCAGGCAATCAGTATGCGCGGCGGCGTGTGCGTCGGCATGCCGGAATACTCAGACACTGTTACAGGCCTGAATTGTTTCGATCATGGCGTTCTCGACTGCGGTCATGTTGTCAATCCAGCGGGCGCGCCGGGTGATGATTTCGCGATTGCGCACGGCGGCCCGTTCGCGCAGATCCGGCTGCGCGGCGGCGCGACGGAGGCGCTCGGCCAGCATGTCGACGTTACCGACCTCAAAGAACAGACCATTATCGCCATCGACAATCCACTCGCGATTTCCGGGAATGTCGGTGACGACCGGATAGCAGCCGGCTGCCATCGCTTCCAACAGGGACACGGACGTTCCGTCCGATGAGGACGTGCTGACATAGAGATCGGCTTTGGACAGCGCCTCGCGCAGTTGTTCGGCCACCAACCACGGTCTGCACTCAAACAATGCCCCGACTCCCAATCGATGGGTCAGCTCTCTTAAGCGCTCCGACTGCGAACCTTCGCCGATCAGGACGAACCGGAACCGCGACTGTTCTTCGGGTGAGAGAAGCGATGCCGACTGCACGAGCGTCTCGACGCGATACAGCGGTTCCTGGCGGCGGTTGATCACGACGGTTACGGGAGGGCGCGGCTCGCGTGGGCGCGGCTTCGCGATATCCAGCCACTCATCATCGACACCCAACGGGATCAGCGAGATGGCGTCGGGCTTCGCGCCCAGATCAAGCAACTTGCCACGCAGGAATTCGGCATCGGCGAACACTCGGTCGGCCCGTTTGAGGACATAGGATATGCGCCAACGATGCAGCGGAGATTTCAGCGGGGAGATCAGCACATCGGAGCCCCAGGCGGAGACGCTGACAGGATGCGATCCGGCCATTGCCGCCAGCCAGCCATAGTCCGGAATGAACAGGGCGCTGACGATATCGGGGCGGAATTGATCGATGATTCGGCGGACTTTGCTGACTGTTCGGAGTACCCGCCATGCGCGGTGTCCGGTCACCGCGCCCAGGGACTCGGCCGGCTGACCAGAGGGAATCGGGGCAAACGACAACCAGCGCGTGGTCCAAGCGCGGTCGGCAAACCACTGCGCCCATCGCTGGGCATGGGTGACGCTCGCTTCGCCGAGAATCAGAATCTTCGCCGGGCGATCGTTGATGAGCACGCGCGCAAACAACGGCGAGGGACACCCAATCGGAAAGCGGAATCCGCATTGCGGCTCACGCTGTCCCGAGCGCCTTTCGCATGGCCGCATACCACCTTCGGCGGCAACGCAACTCCCGACGCTGAGTGGAACGCGCGCCCCAGCCGCGTTTGAATTGATCCAAGCCGTCCGTGGACTGCCCCCCCGGACCGGAGCCCAGATCGACCGTGTGAATGCCCCGCTGCGCCAATGACGCGAGAATTCGGGCAAACAGTGCATGATTGGCTCCGCCGTGGGATTGCTCACGGACGACAGCGCCGTCGACGTAGACGGCGCTGTTTGCATGCACCAGAAACAGCGCGGTGGCGACCGGTCTTCCGTTCCACCACGCGGATTCCCAAAGCAGTGCATCGGTCGTTGAGAACACGTCACACAATCGCGGGCCGGCACGCCGATTCAGGACGATGCGTGATCGGTGTGCCGCGTTCTGCCAGCGATCGATCAACTCGCTGACGTCAGATCGATTTCGGACTGGGCGAAACTCGAGATTCCGAGCGTTGCCTTCGCGGACATTCCGACGATGCCCTGGAGACCATTGGGTCGCCAAACGTTCGCGGTCCACAGCGAGTGCATCGATGATCCAGGTTGCGTGTCCAAGTCGATCGACGGTCCACCCCTTGATGTCGGCGTGCGACGGACCACCGGTTCGGCACCATTCGACCGTCCTTCGGCCGCACAACGCTTTGTGCAAATCGAGCCAGGCGCTTCCCGATAGTGCGGCGTCATCTCCCATCGGGCCGTACGGTGTTCCCATCGGCAGCGAATGGCACATCTGGAGTCCGAACCGTCCTCGGCGTACGACCGGAACGGCGCATTCAATCGCGCCCACGTCGTTGCAATGAGTCCAGAGTTCTGCGCGGGTGCCTGGCCACATCGTCTCCCAAAACAGCGGCCATTCGGGGAGCAGGTATGGTGAAGGGTTTTTGGTAACGGACAGCAGTTTGAGCCAATCGACGCGTGGAAACGTGCGCACACTGTGGCAGGTCCATTTCATGGGGCAGAGATGACCGCTTAACGCCGATTGATCACTGCGATTTTGCCGCGTCCGTGCGAACCATCGGGACCGCTGATCACGAAGAGATAGATTCCGCTGGCGACATCGGAACCGTCCGTGGTGCGGCAATCCCAGCCGGCATTCACCGGACCATTGTGGACTTCGCGTCCGTCGATGGTGTAGACCATGACGCGGCCATTCGGATCGGCGTTGAAGCGGACGATCGCCGGATCGGCTCCTGTGATCTCGACCGGGTTGGGATACGCGATGACTTGTCGGACAGATTCGGCAACCGGGGGCGGTCCGTTGGTCGATGACAGACCGCCCTGGGTGGCAAACCAGACGTTGCCGGTCGCCTCATCGACGGTGATGCGACGGACGCCTTCACCCGCAATGCCTGAATTGGTGGAAGTGAAAAACTGCTCGGTTGCGTCGGCCGCGAGATAGACCACGCCGAGCGAAGTCCCCACCCAGATGCCGTTGGCGACATCGGCAGCGAGCGCGGTGATAGTCAGTCCCGCGTCTCCCGGTAACGGGATATGTACAAAACGCTGCAAACGCGGACGCCACTTGGCCAGCCCGAGGGTTGTGCCGACCCAGAGTGAATCGAGGCGATCCACCAGCACCGCGTAGACGGCATCCGACGGGAGACCGTGCTGCATCGTAAAGTAGCTGACCTGAACATTGACGGGCAGCGGGTCACCGTCCTTGCACAAGGACGACGGGTGCGACAGGCGGATCAGCCCGTTGCCTCGCGTCCCGATGTACAGGGCATTTTCATCCAGCGCCAGCGACGCGCGCAGCTCCGGGATCTGGATGCCGTCGTCGGCGCCGAAGTATCCCCAGCAATCGTTTTCGGCGAAGGCGATGGCGCGCCCCGAGTCGGCAAACGTATTGGCCAACCAGACGCGACCGCCGTCATCGATGACGATATCGGTGACGAGGATGAAGTTGTTCGGCTGTTGGTTGTCGGCTTGAAACCACATCAACGTGTGTTCGTCGCGATTCAATGTGTCGTAGTGAATCCACCCGGTGTCGGACAGCGGGACTCGGGAGTTGACCTTGTACGCCCCGGTTCCGAAGGCGCCGAGCCAGACATCGCCATTGGGCGCGATTTCAACGACTTCGCCGGGGAAACTGGCGCCGACGTGATAGTAAGGGAGCGTTGTCCAGTGACCGTCCTGGAGATACGCAGCCCCAAAGTTTGGAAAAATGCACCAGGCGCGCCCGTCTGAATCGATGGCCACGTCGCTGACGGAATTCCCCAGCGGACCGTCGAACAACTCTTGTTTCCAACCGGCCGCATTGCGGCCCCAGACTCCGTATCCGGTCTGTCCGGCCCACAGCAAGCCGTTGCCGTCGGCAGCGATCGCGCTGAAGAATCCGGGCAAGGCGCCGGGTATGGTGGCCAACCCGCACACGGTTGGCGTGCAATACCCGAGTCCGGATTCCAACATGACCCAAAGGGTGTCGTTGTCTGCGACCAGATCGACAATCTGCATGTCGGGAAACGCAACCTGCTCCCAGGAATCCGCGGCGAGGTTGTATCGGAACAGCCCATGATCGCCGCCGGCGTACGCGTCGCCGCGAAACGTGGTCACCGCGTGGAATGCCCCACCCGGCGACCATGTCTGCCAATGCGAACGAATCAGGAGGAACGGGTCGGTGACCCCGGCACGCGCCAAGCCGACGTCGCCGGCGACCCACAAGACGGTATCGTCAACGAATACATCGTCGACCGGCGAGTTGTCGGGCCAACCGCCGATGCGCAGGTAGCTCTCTTGAATCTCTCCGCCGTGCCGTTCGATGTCGAATTTGTGAACGCCAACCTGAGAGCCGATCCATAAGTAGCCGTACGCGTCATCGTCGGCAGAGTAAATCGCAATGGGCCGATCGTCGGGATCGACAAAACCATAGACATTCCATTGGGCATCGGCACGACGGCGGCTGAGCCGTCCGCGTGTCCCGCCGCACCAGAGACGGCCGAGGGCATCGACGGAGACGAAGCGCAGATCATTTTCGCCCATACCATCGGAGTTGGTCATCCGGCGTTGGGCGGGATTACCAGATGTGCTCATCCACACGAGTCCCCCGCGCGTTGCCATCCAGAGTGTGTCGTCGGACACAGCGAGGTCCATGACTCCATTCACGTCGGTGTAGTTGGTCCAGGTGCGGGCGTGCGCACCGGCGCTCACGGTCATTGTGAGCGCCAGAGCGAGAATCGACGTCGCGGCCCCAAGCGGCAGTAATCGGAGGTTTTGGTCGGCGCAGTCGCGCATGGTCGTGTCGGACGGTCACGCCAACATGCACGACGGGCGTGTGTCGATCAAACGGAATGCGCGGGCGGCGTCGTGCGCCAGGGCCGCGACAACAGGGCGGCGATCAACGCCAGCGCGGCGGCGGCGGCGGCACATCCCTGCCCGAAAAACATCCCGTGACGGAGAAAAAACGTCGTCTCGTCGGGTCGGCCCAGCGGCAGGTCGAAGATTCGGACATCGGGAACATATTGAGCGCTGGCATCCCGAATCCGTCCGGCCCGGTCGATGAAGCACGAGATTCCGGTGTTGGCCGATCGGGCGATCGGCCGGCGATTCTCAATGGCCCGGAATACGGCGATGTCGGCATGCTGCGTGGGGCCCGATGTGAAGCCGTACCAGCCATCGTTGGTGATGTTCACCAAGAAACGGGCCCCGTTCGCGGCGAAGCGCCTGATGATGGCCGGAAATGCCGATTCAAAGCAGATGGCGGCGGCGAAGGGGCCGTGTTCGTGCTCGAAGAGCCAATACGTTGTCCCGGCCGTGAAATGCGCTCCGCCGACATCGAGATTATCCAGGACATGCCAGCGATTTGAAAACGGTATCCACTCGCCGAACGGCACCAGTTGCAGCTTGGCGTGATACGCGCTGTCGTATGCGCCGTCGCGGACATAGACCGCCGCGTTGTAGCGCAGATACTGCTGGGGCGACAGGCGTTCGTATTCGAGCGTTCCCAGCAGGATGGGCACGGACAGTTCCGCGGAGAGCCGTCGGATGGCGATGCGATGTTCGGGACTCGAACGCAGGTAGAGCGGTGCGGCGGTTTCCGGCCAGACTATGAGAGCCGCACCGCTATCGGCGGCGGCACGGGTCAGCGTCTCGTAGACGGCAAACGAGTGGTCGACCGCGCCATCTTCCCACTTCTGAAACGAGTCGATGTCCCCCTGCAAAACGGCGATGCGGATGCTCTCGACGCTCTCGAGGCGATCGACCGCGCCGTGCCCGTACAGGTACGGCAGGACCAGTGCGAGGATGAGACTGAGCACGTGGAAGCGGACGTTTCCCTGGCGACGCGCTGTCCAGCGGAGGAACAGCCGCAGCATCAGGACGGACGTAAGCGCTACCGTGAAACCGACAAAGAGATCGCCGGCGATGTCGGCGTGCTGGATCATGTAGACGTACGTGACCTGGCTCAGCGACAGATTGGTCCACGGAAACGCCAGTTCGCCGAGGCCACGGAGGTACTCGTGCCCCACCCACACGACGGGAAACAGCCAGATGGCGCGCGGGCCAAATCGTGTTTCGAAGAGGGCACATAGTCCGAAGACTACGGCAACATAGAGCCCGAGGATGGCCGCCATGACCAGCATGCCTGGCGGCGCCACCCAGACCACCCAGTACAATGTCCCCAAGTGCCAGACGAAGCCGATCAGCCACCCCCGGCGCGCGGCTGTCTTCCAGGAGATTGGCCGATTGCGCCCCAAGCCAGCCGTCCACAGCGCGAGTCCGAGCGCAGGGTAAACCAGAAATCCGAGAGGAAACGGCGGATAGGAGAGCGCCAGCAGTGCGCCGGCGATCACACACGACAGCGCGCGAGCGGAGAGTGCGCCGCGGCGATCGCTCTGGATATTTACCGGGACAGCAGTTGACGCGGAGGACATACCGAGAGTCTGAGGCGATGATCTCAGCGTCCCGTTCCGACAGAGAGGCGGACGCTCCGTTGGCCGCTGAGCGTGCTGCCGATGTGATACGCCGACACACCCGCTTCCGCCAGAGCGGCAATCGCCTCGGTGACGGCGTCAAGGTCGACGACGACGATAAATCCGATCCCCATGTTGAAGACGCGGAACATCTCGTCGACTTCAATTTGCCCCTCGTGCTGAATGAACGTGAACACCGGCAATGGGGGCCATTGGGAGGGATCGACGACCGCCTGTACACCCTCGGGCAGAATGCGAATGAGGTTGCCTTCGATTCCGCCGCCGGTGACGTGCGCCATGCCGTGAATGCCCACCCGACGGCGCAGCGCGTCGACGGCGTGACGATACGACGGGTGCACGGCCATGACCGCATCGCCCACTGCCTGCCCCTTGAGCTCATCGGGTGTATCGTCGAAGGCGAAGTTGTTCAAGTCGAAGAGCACCTTGCGCACCAGCGAGTAGCCATTGGTGTGCGGCCCATTGGCCGCCAGCCCGATCAACGCCTGTCCCGCCTTCACCGCGGAGCCGTCGATGATCGCATCACGCTCCACGATCCCGACGATGAATCCGGCGATGTCGTAGTCGCCGACCTTGTAAAGCCCGGGCATCTCCGCGGTTTCGCCGCCAATGAGTGCCATGAGATTGGTACGGCACGCCTCGGCAATCCCGGATACCACATCTGCGACGATGGCGGGATCGAGGCGTCCCAGGGCGAGATAATCGAGAAAGAACAGAGGGCGCGCGCCGCTGGTCAGGATGTCGTTGACGCAGTGATTGACCAGGTCCTGGCCGATGGTGCCGTGGCGGCCTGACCGGATTGCGAGCTTGAGCTTTGTTCCGACACCGTCGCAACTGGAAACGAGCACGGGACGGCGTTCAGTCGCCGTGTCGATTTCGAAGAGCCCGGAGAATGGTCCGACGCCTGCCAGCACACCGTTTGTATAGGTCGTCTGAGCGATCCTGGCGATCTGGCCTGCGGCCTGATCGGCGGCTTCCAGATCGACTCCGGCTGATTGATAATCGACTTTGGCCATTCGCCTTGCTGTGATCCCTCCCGCCATTGACGCGAGGGCCGCATTTAGGGACGCCGCCGCTGCTTTGTCAACTCCCCATCGGGGCGCGCAAGGCGGGCCGCATCAAAAGAAATCAACCGGGTCCACATCGACCTGCCAATTGATGTGGTTTCTGCGCAATGATGCGGTCGATTCGGATTCGTATTGGTCCAGCCGTTCATGCGTCGCCGGGATCGAGTCGGTCTTGATGAGAACATTATGGAAGTAGATCCGCCCGCGTTTGGCGAACAAGGCCGGCGCGGGTCCGTATACGGCGCCCGCGCCGGTATCGGCGCCCACATTCTTCCAGAATTCAGTCAGGCCCTTTGCGGCAGTCAGCGAGCGCTGCGGTTCGGTCGCACTGAACACGCACAGGACAAGATGGCCGTATGGCGGGTATCGCAAGGCGCGCCGTCGCGGAAGTTCGCGGGCAAAGAACTCCTGCGGGTCCTGGCGCGCCGCGATGGCGAGCAGGTCATTATCCGGGCAGAATGACTGCACGATCACGCGTCCGGGCTCGGCATCGGCCCGACGACCGGCGCGTCCGGCGACTTGGGTCAGAAGCTGGAACGTGCGTTCCTCGGCGCGGAAATCCGGCAGCGACATCTGTTGTTCCGCCCAGATGATGCCGATTAAGTCGACCTTGCCGACATCGAGACCTTTGGTGACCATCTGTGTTCCGACCAGAAGGTTGCATTCGCCCGACGCAAACCGTCTCAGGATGCCGGCGGCGGTCCCCCGCCGGGCGGCGATGTCGGCATCGAGCCGTTCGATCCGCACGGGCGCGTCCAGACTCGCCAGCAGCAGCTCGATCTTCTGCGTGCCGGCGCCGCGCAGATTAAACTCTGCGCCATTGCACGCGGGACAATGGTCCGGCGCTTTCATCACATGGGAACAAACATGGCAGCGCATAGACCGGTCGCGGGCATGGTAGGTCAACGCCAGATCGCACGAAGGGCACCTGACCGGTTGACCACAGGCACGGCAGGCCACGCTCGTCGAATGTCCCCGGCGATTGAGGAAGATGATGGCCTGCCGTCCGGAACGGAGCGTTTCCTCGATGGCCGATTTCAGAGTCGGAGAGACCCAGCGTTCGTCGCCGAATCGCTCGGTACTGCGCAAATCGACGATCCGGACCGTGGGCAGCACGCCGTGGCCAACGCGCTGCGTCAGTCGCAGGAGCCGATATTCCCGCTCGTTGGATTTGTGAATGGTCTCCAGGGACGGTGTCGCGGAGCCGAGCAGACAGATCGCCCCGGTCAAGCGCGCGCGTTGTACGGCGAGGTCGCGCGCATGGTAGCGCGGCGCCGGATCGGATTGTTTGTAGGATTCAGCGTGCTCTTCGTCGACTATAATCAGTCCGAGATTCGGCATCGGCGCGTACACGGCCGACCGCGCGCCGACCACCATCCGGTAGCGGCCCCGGGCAACAAGCCGGGCCATCCAGTACCGTTCGGCCGACGACAATCCGGAGTGCCAGACAGCGATGCGTTCCTTCAACGACTCCTGCAGGCGCCCGATGAGCTGCCCGGCGAGCGCGATTTCGGGAACCAGAAACAGAACGTTCTGCCCGCCCGCCCAAGTCCGTCGGATCGCCTCGCAATAAACGGCTGTCTTGCCCGAACCGGTCGGCCCCCATAGGAGCGCGATTGGGGAGGCACGGTCGCCGCGGATGGCGTCGAACTCCTCCAGCACACGCCGCTGTTCATCATTGAGCTTGTCGTATTCCGGCTCGGCGCCGACGCACTGCTCGGCGTGCCGATCGGAGACGGGATGCCAATCGAGTGCATCCTGTTCCAGAAGTTCGCACAACTGCGTTGCTCCTCGGGACAGGCGGCGTGTCATGGCACGCGCAGTCACCGCCTCCCGAAAGGTCGTGCCGGAGTGCAACAGCGGTTCGAGTTCTGCGGGCAGCTCGCCGGTGAACGCCGGGTGCCGTCCGAAGAAGATCGCGTCGCCAGGAATGGGGGGACGTTTCGTTTGCCAGCGAAGCGAGACCAGGCCCCGTTCAGCCAGACGATGGAGCGTCAGACGCCATCGCCCGGAGCGTGTCATACCGCGTGCCAGAGTCGTGACCGGGGTGTCGCGATCGGACGGCAGATGTCGCAGGATGCGCTGCTCGGTCGCGGTCAGGCGCGGCGCCTGCGCCGGCACATCGTTCCAGTCGGGGCGAATCATGCGACACGTCTCCACGGCGTCCGACATCATGGGAGCGGCGGCGACTGCCAATGCCTCGCCCAGCGAGCAACGGTAGTAGTCAGCGACATACCGACACAGCGCGAGCACATCCGGAGGAATCGTCCAACCGGAATCGATCGGATACCTGAGCGACTTGAGTATCTCATTGCGATTTTCGATTGTATCGGCCGCGACAATGATGCCGACTGCGTCGGAACCGCCCAACGGCGCCACCACCAACTCTCCCGGTTGGGGGACATCGGGCCAATGGTCGGGTACACGATAGGAGAACTCGCGTCGGACCCGGCGTTTGAAGGCGACATCCACTGCGACAGCCGCGCGCGCGTGTGGCGACGGATTGGCGCCCGTGGGGTCGGCGCCGTCTGTCGATGCGAGACGGGGATTCATGGCGCCACGAATGTATGCCACGGGGCGCGCACAAAAAAGCGGCCCCATTGCCGGGGCCGCAGAAAGTGATCTTCAGGCCGCGCGATTACGGGCACTTCGGGGCCCACTCCTGCAACTCGTCGGGACGGTTCAGCCGTGCCAGGGTGACCTTCATCATCCGGCAGATGCCCATGTTATCGGGGTTGTTTTCGGCGGCGGCCAGCAGCATCTCTCGGCTCTCCTCCCACAGGGCAGACTGCTCGGGTGCGACACCGACGTGATTTTCGATGAGCGTGCGGATGTCGGTCAGAATCGCGTCCCGGTCCGCCTGTGTGAAGCGCGTCTCAACCTCGGTCAGTTGTGAGGCAATGGAGTAGTAGGCGATGCCCAGCAGGCGCCACGTTTCGTCATCTTTCTTGTCGAGCTCGACGACCTTTCTTAAGTTCGGAATGCCGCGTGCGAAGTTTTCGAAGGACTGTCTGAGGAAACCGATGTAGGAGGTCTTGGCGACATTATCGCCGGCGTTGGCCAGCAGCGTCTTGTCGTACTTGGCCAGCGAGTCCTGCAGCCGAATGGCGTTGTTGTAGAAGAAAATCCCCATGTTGTACCAGGTGTCTTTCGAATTGGGATCCTGGCGCACGACAAGCTCGTACCACTTGTACGCCTCCTGCTCGTTGTCCAAGCGTGAGAAGCAGTCGGCGATCGTCACGATCGTGTTGATGTTGGCCGGGTCGAGCTGGTGATAGCGGCGATAGATGGCGATCGTGTTGCCCCACTGCTCCTGGTCGTAATAGGCGGAGCCCAGCGCCGAGAGGATGTTGCGGTAGCGGCTGCGCTTCTCGTCGGTGAGTTTTTTGTACTTTTTCTCGAATTCCTTGTACGCCTCTGTCGGGGAGCCGGTCGGACCGGCGAAAAACACGGTCGAATCGTACCAGTCGGTGGTGGAATCGACGAATTCGTAGCGATGAAAGAGGGTCTCGGCCTTCGCCAAGTCGGCGATGGTCGAATCGACGTCGCCGCGCCGTTGGTGGATCAGCCCCCGGACTGAGTACGCCCTGAACTCCAGCGGCCGCAGCAGAACGCACTGGCGCAGCTTGTTTTGGGACATTCCACGCACGATCCCGGCGTTTTTGCGCGTGCTGTCGGCCAATGCGGGATCGGTGATCGTGTCCGCCAGCGAGGCGAGGGAATCGGCCTGGTTGAAGAGCTTCACGGCATCCTCCAGGCGTTTGATCCACAACGATTCATAGAGCTTGTCCAATTCCTTCGCTTCCTTTTCCCACTGCTTTGGCGTGGCCAGCGACTTCGACAACTCGTAGGAGGCGACCATGCTGTCGATCTCGTCCTTCTCCGCCCAAATCGTTCCCATGAGGAAGTGAACTTCATGATTCTCCGGATAGTTGGCGCGGGCGATGTCGAGATTCTGGATGGCGCGATTGAACTCGGGAGGATTCGTCTGCAGAGCAATGCGGGCCGAACGCAGGTAGACGTCGACCGGCTGCACCAACTCGAACGACTTTTGCGCGAATGCGAGGGCGGAACAACCGATGACACACCCTGCTATGACCAATCCTCTGAGAATCCTCATCGTCTGCTCCTCCCCGTCATGCCATCCCGCGATCTTCGATAACCTGGGCTGCAGGCCGCCAGCATATGACGCCGTGCATGTTGGCGGCAAGCGATTTCTGCGCATTGTGTCAACTCTTCTTACACCGCCGGCTCACTGTCGGACGATCCCGCATGCCCTGGGAACCGCGCGACGCTCAGGAGCGCTGGCGGACGGTGAACGTCAACGTGGTTTCGCCGTTGGCGGTTACCGGGAGCCGCCACTCGGCGGTGTTCGCGTCCTTCTTCTCGAACTTGTGTGACTCAGAGGAAATCGACCAGTCACCCCAAAAGTGCTCGACAACCACAACCGAGATGTCGGCGTCCTTGTGGTTGCGCAGGTTGACCGAGATGTCGATTTCGACTACGCGGTCGGCGATGCGTCGCTGGTTGACGATTGTTCGTTCTCCGATGATATCGAAGGCATTGCCGAGATAAACGCGGACCTCTTCGTCTTTGGGCGTGTGATCGATCAAGTCTTCCCCGACAAATTCGAGCGAGCCGTCCGAGGATGCCTTCATCGCGCGGACTTTTCCCTTCGGCAGCGGCATGCCAAGCCCGGCGCTCTCGGAGTTGACGAACTCCATCGTGACGCGCACGTTGTCGCCGTAGCGCGCGCCCTCGTAAGTGTAGACCTTCTTCGCGGCCACGGTTGCCGGTTCAAACAAGGACAACTGCTTGATCTCGTTGTCGCGCACGGTCGAGGGGCGATCAAGCGTGTAGAGGTGATACTCGAAGAACTGTTCCTGCTGAAAGTCCGATGCCGCGCGCGACATCGCCATCATTTCGGGGCGGGGCTTGTATTGATCCTGAACCAGATTGACGTCCCCCGCGACCAGTTTGATCCGGGCATCAGCGTAGGTTGCACCGCTACGGTTGTCGATCGATACCCAACCGGCCAGTTCCAGCCCGTCCTCGGCGGCATTAATCGTCGCGATGTATTCGGCGTGCCAACCGATCTGTTTGGTGAGATAACGCACCTCTGAGCGCACCGATCCGTCGACGTCCGATTGGAGCTTCCAGACCAAAGTCGGACGAGTGATCAAATCTTTGGGGAGCTCGGCCAATGATAAGTCGGCGACCTCTGCGCGATTGACAAGGGTCAATCCCCCATCGGGACGACGCAGCGTGTATGCGCTGGGGTCGGCGGCCAACAGGACGCCGTCGTGCACTTTTTCCTGCTTGGTGATCAGTTGGACCTGCTGGTCGATGTACTTTTGCAGGATCTTGTCGACCGACACGAGATCGTAGCGGTAATCCTGCTCGAGCAGCGTGACGGCGTTCGGATGATCGACGGCGGTAAACGCCACCGAGGTCGGATCGATCGCGGCCGCGACGTCGGTGAATTCGAGATCGAAGACGCCGCGTTGGTAGTCGAGCGTGCGCGTTTCCTTTACGAGCGCCAGATCGTTGTTGTAGACCGTCAGTCGGACTTCGCCGCGCGCCGTTGACGCCATCGCCGCGCACACGATCAGCCCCATTGTCGTCCATCGTCTCATTCGAATACCCCCGTTCCAGAGAACATTATGAGCACCGGTCCACGCTGTGATTCCGAGACTGTTACCCGCGAGGTGCGCGGATCGTCCCGGAAATTTCATGGGACGGCAATCGCCTCACCAGCCGACCAACTGTTCGAGGTTCGACTGGATGCGGGCGACGATCTTTTCGAAATTTTCCCGCTTGGCGCGCTCGCGCTCGACGACGTCGGCGGGGGCGTTGGCGAGGAAATCATCGTTGCTGAGCTTGCGGTTGATCTTTTCCAGTTGTGTCGAGTGATGTTCGAGGTCGCGCTCCAACCGGCGCCGTTCGGCCGCCAAGTCGACCACTCCTTCAAGTGGAATGAATATCTCGGCATCGCGGATGACCGCCGAGGCGCTCGGAATCGGCTTGTTGACCTGTTTGTCGATAGTCAGGTTTTCGATGCGCCCGAGGATGCGCACGTTGTCGGCGTAGGTGCGCAGGTGGCGCAGGAGACTGGTGCGGTCGGCGCGGATCAGGCAATCGATGCGGCGGCCGGCGGGAATCTTCATCTCGGAGCGCACGCTGCGGATCGCATTGATGACGGCGAAGACCTGGCTCATCGCCTCTTCCAACTCGTCATCGATGCGTTGCTCGCCGGCTTGGGGCCAGACGCTGATCGTCACATGATCGGGCGCACCCTGAAGCATGGGTCGCACATGCTGCCACAACTCTTCGGTCACAAACGGGGCCAGCGGATGCAGCAGGCGGACGATGTGTTGCAGGACATACAGCGACACAGTCGTCGCCGTGCGACGGTCGGCGGCGTCGTCGCCCGCGTATCGGGGTTTGACCAGTTCGAGGTACCAGTCGCAGAACTCGGCCCAAATGAAATCATACAGCGCCTTTGATGCGCTGTTGAATCGGAATTCATCGAGTTGGGCGGACACATCGCGGATCGTGCGCGACAGGCGGCTGAGAATCCAGCGGTCCGGCATGGCGAGCGCGTTGTCGTCCCAATCCGGCTCCAGCGCGACCCGCTCGGGATTGTCGCCCTGATTGGCCAACACCAGTCGCGCGGCGTTCCAGAGCTTGTTGGCGAAGTTGCGTCCGAGCTCGAACGTATTCGGGCCGATCAGCGGATCGCGTCCTTCGGGAGCCGCCAGCATCAGCGACAGACGCAGCGCATCGGCGCCGTGTTCGTTGATGACATCCAAAGGATCGATGCCGTTGCCCAGCGACTTCGACATGCGCCGTCCCTGTGTGTCGCGCACGGTGCCGTGGATGTAGACGTCGGAAAAGGGGATCTCACCCATGAATTCGCACCCGGCCATGACCATCCGCGCCACCCAGAGGAAGATGATCTCCGAGGCGGTGAAAAGAGACTGGGTCGGGTAGAACTGTTTGAGTTCATCGGTTTTCTCCGGCCAGCCGAAAGTCGAAAACGGCCAGAGCCACGAGGAAAACCATGTGTCGAGAACGTCTTCATCCTGATGGTACTGTGCTGCGGTGGGCGGGGTCGGACCGACATGAACAGAGCCGTTGTCATTGTGATAGAAGACCGGGATGCGGTGTCCCCACCACAACTGCCGGGAGATGCACCAATCGTGGATGTTCTCCATCCAGTGGAGGTACACCTTCGACCAGTGCTCGGGATGAAACCGGATCCGTCCGGAGGAGACCGCCGCGATCGCGGGCGGCGCCAACTCGGACATCTTGACGAACCACTGCTCGGAGAGATACGGCTCGATGATGGTCGAGCAACGATAACAGATGGCCGCTGACAGCTTGTAGGGTTCGGTCTTCTCCAGGAGGTCTTGTGCTTGAAGATCAGCTATGATCTTCTGGCGCGCTTCGCTGCGGTCCAGCCCGGCGTAGGCGCCGCCCTTCGAGTTGATCGTGCCGTCGGGGTCGATCACCTTGATCGAATCGAGGGAGTGGCGACGCCCGATTTCAAAGTCATTCGCATCGTGCGCGGGCGTGACTTTCATCGCGCCGGTGCCGAACGTCATGTCGATGTAGGCATCGCCGATGATCGGCAACACGCGGTTCATCAACGGCAGGATTGCCTTTTTGCCGATGAGCTTCTTGTAGCGTTTGTCCCGGGGATTGACCGCGACGGCGGTGTCGCCGAGCATCGTCTCCGGACGCGTGGTCGGGATCACGATGTGCCCGGAGCCGTCCTCCAGGGGGTAACGGATGTACCAGAGCGAGGAATCGCGGTCTTCGCGTTCGAGTTCATCGTCGGAGAGGGTGGTGCCGCAGCGCGGACACCAGTTGACGATGTACGTCCCCTTGTAAATGAGACCTTTGTTGTATAGACGCACAAAAACTTCCAGCACCGCCTTGGACAGGCCCTCGTCCATGGTGAAGCGGCTGCGTTCCCAGTCGCATGAGCAGCCCATCAGCCGCAATTGCTCAAGGATCGTGTCGCCGTTTTTTTTCTTCCAGTCCCAGACGCGTTGCAAGAACTTCTCGCGTCCCAACGCTTCGCGGGTGGCGCCCTCTTTGATCACCTGTTTTTCCACGACGACTTGAGTGGCGATTCCGGCATGGTCGATGCCCGGCAGCCACTCGGCCTCGAATCCCGACATGCGCTTGTAACGGATCATCACATCCTGCATCGTGTTGTTGAGCGCGTGGCCCAGATGCAGGATGCCGGTGACGTTCGGGGGCGGGATCACGATCGTGTATTTGGGCTTTCGGGACTTCGGATCGGCGTGGAAATAGCGTCTGTCCTGCCACTCTTGCAGCCAGCGTGTCTCGGCGCTGCGGGGATCGTAGTTCTTGGGTAGTTCGATGGCGCTCATGGGTGCCGCTTTAGCTTCGCTGAAAGAGCGGCATACTACGCCGCGTCGCGGGGGTCTGTCAAGGGGCGGCGAACGATGGGAATGTCAGGAGCAAAGGGATTCTGAGCTAGTCACTGATAGCCTGGCGTCAATTGGAATATCTGGCCGGTCTCGATCTTGAGTATCTGGAGCCCGCGTGAGCTACGAGTATCGGAATAGACTATGAATCTTCCGTCTGGTGACAATCCAAACGGAGTCCACGCTGAGACGGCTAGGGGCCTCAGTGACTGTGAGAGTCTGTTGAGTTGAAGGACTCTGTAGGAACTCAGTTGAGAATCGTAGGCGGTAAAGTACAGGGATCCATGGTCGGGACTCATCCGCGGATTATCTATTGTCCGGGTGTCACAATGGATTGTATCTCGCGGAGACATCTCCCCGGTCGACAGCAGAGCGATGCAATCGCGATAGCCCGCTCCGTTAACCAGCACGACCATTGAATCTGAGTCGGGAAACACATGCGGAGACGAGACATAATCTGAATCATTGGATGTATGGCGGATCACGTCAGTACCGTCGGGATTCATGGAGTACACTCCGCCCGCGGAGCCATGCTCATTCGAGAAGAAGATCCGACCGCTGACTCTCGACCAACTTGCCGAGGCATATGAACCGTCCATCAGCACCGTTGAGCTGTCGCCGCCAACGAGTAACTTCCATATTCCTCTATCCCCCGATAACAGAAGCCAGCGACCGTCAGGGCTCCAATCAATATTGAGGGCGAACTGAAACTCATCGCAGATTGTCGTGATCTCTCCTGACTCCGCATCTACCAGCCGTATGAACGTGTTGTACAAGTAAGGCGTTGAAGACTGTTCTTCAGCCCAATAGGCCACCGTCCGACCGTCAGGCGACCAAGCGGGACACGCATCGAGACCTTTCGGGCTCCGAGGGGGCGGAGGCGGGGGTGGCGGCGGACCGACCACCGTCCGTTCTTCCGTGCATCCCGCACAGCCGGCGAGAACCGCGCATGTGGCCATGTACGTCAGGAGAGACCCGAGCCCACCTGCCATAGACCGCATTCCGGCTTCCTTCCTTTCTTCTGCCTGATCGGCTTCAAGATCGGCATCTCAGGCGGTTTGTCATACGGAATCGACGGCGAAGCAGCGTCACCGGTCCGACAACTCCATTGCCTGAACATGTTACCCCCAATCTCGGCGCATCAATGCACCGACTGTCCATCCTTGCGCGTGAGTTGGAACACCTGTCCAGTACGAATGCTGATTATCTGTAGCCCGCGTGTCCTCGCTGCGTCGTGATAGACAATATAATTTCCGTCCGGCGAAACGCTGAAGGGATTCTGACTCGTGGCTGTGGTCAGCGGATTCGAGACTCTCGTAACACGGTCAAACCTGTAAATCCGTCCCGACCGGGTTGTGGTGTCGTATCCGACAAAGTAAATGTTGCGGTGGTCGGGGCTCGGACGCGGGTGCGCGACCGCCGGAAGTCGACATGCCAACTCCTCATCGAGCAACGCGTCCGCGGGGTAGTAGAGTGCAATGCAGTAATCCCCATGTTCATCGTAACTTTGTACGACGAGCGTATCCGAGTCCGGAAAAACATACGGGCATTGCATGACCCCCGATGCTGGATAGGTCCACCTTTGAAGGTTTGAACCGTCCGGCTGCATCGAGTATATCCCGCCCTCGGATCCGCCGTTGATCCCGAAGAATATCCTGTTGCTGACGGAAGACCAGCTCGCTGAAACGTGAAACTCTCCGACCTTCAGGAGCGTCAGGCTGTCTCCGGTTGCCAGCATCTTGAAGATGCCAACTTCCGTGGATAACAACAGCCAGCGCCCGTCCGGGCTCCAAGCCAGATTGAAGACGATCGGCCTGTCTTGAGGCATTACGGTTGTCGTGACGCCTGACTCAACATCGACAAGCCGGATGTAGGAACGCGCAAGAAATGGATTCGGGTCGTCTTCAAAGGCGATGTGGGCCACCGTCCTGCCGTCGGGGGACCATGCGGGAAAACCATCGCTGTAGCCGAGTTGCGGTGGTGGAGGCGGCGGGGGTGGAGGTGGCCCCACCACGGTCCGTTCCTCCGTGCAGCCAGCGCAGCCGGCGAGAACGGCACAGACCGCCATGCACGTCAGGAGAGACGAGAGCCCACTTGCCATAGACCGCATTCCGGCTTCCTTCCTTTCTTCTGCCTGATCGGCCTCAGGATCGGCATCTCCAGCGGCTTGTCAAACGGAATCGGCGGCGAAGCAGCGTCACCGGTCCGATTCCGACAAAATCGGTCGCCATTGGCGACTTCGCGACTTGGGGACGCCCCCCCCAATGCGCCCTTTGACGCGACATTCGTATGGATTACACGCGATAGCAGCGTAATATTCCATTGAGATTCGATTTTTCACTCCTATGCCTCGCCGCCCACACCCAAAGAAGTACAGCTTCAATGATCTGGTCGCCATCATGGGCCGCTTGCGCGCGCCGGGCGGCTGTCCATGGGATCGCAAGCAGAATCATCAGTCGCTGCTCCCCTATCTGATTGAAGAAACCTACGAGGTCGCCGATGCGATTCAGAAGCGCGACATGGACGAATTGTCCAAGGAACTCGGCGACCTGCTGTTGCAAGTAGTATTCCACGCGCAGTTGGGCAGCGAACGCAAGCGATTCAGCATCGACGACGTCACCGATCACATCTGTCGCAAGCTGATCGCGCGGCATCCGCATGTGTTCGAGAAGAAGCGGCGCCTGTCGGCGCGCCAGGTACTGAGCAACTGGGAGCAGTTGAAGATTCAGGAGTCAAAAACCGACGGGGAGTCGCGCGGCGCATTGGACGGGGTGCCGTCGAGTTTGCCGGCACTGCTGAAAGCATTTCGACTTCAGGAAAAGACGGCGCGTTTCGGCTTTGACTGGGACGAGCCGCTGGCCGTGCTCGATAAAGTGGCGGAGGAAGAGAACGAGTTGCGCCGTTCGCTGAAGAGCCGCAAGGGTCGGCGACGGCGCAAGCAGGAGGTGGAGCACGAATTAGGCGATCTGCTGTTTGCGCTGGTGAATCTCGCGCGTCATCTGGGCATCGACCCCGAGACGGCGCTGACAAAGACCAATCGGCGTTTCATTCGGCGATTTCAATACATCGAAAAGCACCTTCCGAAAACCGGCAAGAGATTGGGCGAGGCGAGTCTGGCCGAACTGGATGTGTTGTGGGAGGCGGCGAAGAAGGTTGTCGGATAGGGGCGAGTCAGTCGCGCAGCGATCCGAAGTGCTCAGTACACCCGTACGACCTCGGTGCCGGGGTAGTACGTCGTCAGGATTATGTCATAACGCTCCCCGTCGCGGGCGCGACCGATCATGCCGCACTGGCACATGCCGACCCCATGGCCGTATCCGGCGCCATGGACAACAGCGCCGACAACGCGGCCATCGGCGTCACGCGTCAGCTCCAGAGTGAAATTGCTCGAGGGCAGAATCGTCCCCGGACGCGACGGTCGTCCCAGCGCCCAGCGAATCTTGTCGTCCAGGATTGTCCAAATCCCCGACGGTGTTTCCACCGTCAGGCGGCGGTACCGCCCCCCGGCAGTCCTGCCATCGAGACGGATGTCGGTGATACGATCAAAGTCGGCGATGGGGGCGTCACGCAGCAGACGCCGATAGGAGCGCAGGTTGCCGGTCAGTGTCGGTTCGTCGAATTCTTCTGTCCACACGGTGTATTTGGACCAGAGGCAAAATGTGTCGTCGACGACTCTCTGTAAATAGGGTCGCGGCGACGATCCCCAGATGTCCTCGATGGCATCGGTGGAGCCGCCGCAGGTTGAATGATAGAACGCGTCGATCAAGTGGCCGTCTGAGCGGATCACTTCGCCGGCAGTCGCGGAGACGGCCCGGTCGACCCAGTCGCGGCGCTGGCTGCGCCCGAGGTAGACCTGATCGCTGACATCGGCGTGCAGGTCGTACGACTTCGATTCGTACTGGCCCAAATGCGCCAGGGCATAAGTTCGCGCGGCGACCGCCTGCGCCTTGACCGCTTCGATTTCATCATCCCGACGTTCCCCCAGCTCCGGCTGCAGGACCCCGGTGAGGTAGTCATCGAGATTGAGGCGGTTGACAACCTGAATCTCCGCGTTGTCGCGGCCAACGATCAGACAGCCGGAATGAGCGATGCCGTTGACCGTGAGGACTCCGTCGTCGTTGACAGTCTGGATCGTGAGGCCATTGAGGTCCAGCCCCAGGCGCGCGCCGTCGGCCGAAATGACGTCGATGCCGCCATTATGAATCGTAAGCTGCACACTGGCGTGCGTCGAGTAAGTCAATATGGCGCCGGTCGGCTGCTCGGGAATACGGATGAGCATGCGGTCGGTCGTGGAGACGATCAACTCACTGCCGGGATCGGGGAGCCGCACGCGCACGACCGGCGGCACCGTTCGATCGGCGCGAAACAATCCGGCCGTCGTCGTAAGCTGGGAGACGCAGCCGGTCGCGCTGGGCAGCAGTAATGCGAAGAGTGACGAATACCGAACAAATCGGGACATTGAGCTATCCAGTATAGGGCTGCGCAATCACGCCGAGAACGGCGGGCTTGCCCCCGGTTGCGCTCCCGAGATTTCCCGCGCGGCCCCGCAGAGTTTCGTGAGCCAGTATCGCAAACCCCGCCGGTTCCACGAACTGCGGCGGGATTCCGAATTCATCACTTCCGACCAGCTCCCATCCGATCAACAGATCGCGCAGCCGTCGCATCAACGCGCGATTGCAACCGCCGCCGCCGGAGACGATGAGCCGGCGTAATGACGTGATCGGCTTGATCCATCGGCTGATCGCGCGTTCCGTCGCGCGCGCCGTGATCTCGACCGCGGTGGCCAGCCAATCGGCGGGCTTGTCACTGCTTGCACCCCTCCTCAGAACGCTCTGTTCCACAAATGCTGCGCCAAACTCCTCCCGGCCGCATGTCTTGGGCGGACGCCGGCGAAAGTAAGGATGATTCAATACGCGCCGGAGTGCGGGGGCGATTGCTGTGCCGCGCATCGCCTCACGACCATGACGATCGAAGGGCCTGCCCAACAGCCGTCTCGCGAGTTCGTCGGAGATCATGTTGCCGGGACCGATGTCGAATGCGATAACCCGGAGCCGGCCGCGCGAATATTGTGATACCGAGATGTTGGCGATGCCGCCGAGGTTCAGGACGATGCATCCTGTTCCAAACAGCAAATGGTGATAGTATCCGGACAGCGGCGCCCCCATCCCGCCCGCGGCGGTATCGGCTGCGCGGAAGTCGCCGACCGTCACACGACCCGACAGGTGAGCGATCACGTCGAGTGATCCGATTTGCAGCGTGGTCGGGCCGCGCCACAGAGCCGGCGACGACTTCGGGTAATGGGCAACCGTCTGCCCGTGCGAAGCGATCACATCGACGGGATGACGGCGCATGATTGACCGTGCCGCAGCGGCGATGGCACGTCCGAGCGCCATGTCCAGAGCGATGAGTTCGTGCTTGTCCAATGTGTCCGTCGATGCAGCAGACATGAGCGCGCGCCGAATGCGTCCGGGGATTGCATTCTGTCCGGTTGCCAGCACTCGAAATCGCGGCGACGGCCGCCGATCGTCGATCCGCAACAAAGTCAGATCGAGGCCATCCATGGACGTGCCGCTGTTGACACCCAGCACATTGAGGCGGCGGCGTCGCAGGATATCTTTGAGGGAATTGCCCGCTCTCATGAGGTCGATTGGGAAGTTGTCGCGTCGGCAAGGTGCTCTTCATAGGCAAACAGCGCCTGCCTTTGCAGGAGACGATTGCGACAGACGAGGAGGTAGTCGCATCCCGCCGCGCTCGCGGCCGGCACCGCCATGTCCATCGAGTAGCGCTGCGTCATCGCGCCCATCGCCATGTCATCGGTCAACACCAAGCCGTTAAAGCCGAGCCGTTCGCGAAGCAGTGCTCTCACGATGATCGGCGAGAGGCAGGCGGGACGTGCCGCATCCAGCGACTGCATCCGCTGGTGGCCGACCATGACCGTCGCGACACCCGCCTGGATCGCGGCCCGGAAGGGGATTGCGTCAATTCGTTCCCAATCCGGAATCGACGCGTCCCCGATTGCTTCGTTGCGGTGCGTATCCTGCGCGACCGTACGCGTACCGGGGAAGTGCTTGGCGCATGCGGCAACGCCGACCCGTTGAATGGCCGGGATCACAGCGGAAGCCATGAGCGCCACTTGAGGCGCCGAATCGGAATACGTCCTTCGACGGAGCCACTCGGCATGGTGGTTCCCGACATCCACGACCGGCGCCAATAGAGTATCGATGCCGAAGCCATCGAGCCGTCGGGCAACATTGGCGTAGGCATCCGCCACGACGCGGACATCCTCCGCTTCGTAGTCCCGCAGGTCGCGCATCGAGGTGGGAGCATCCGGCAGACGGCGGACTTGGCCGCCCTCCTCATCGATCATGATCCGCAGCGTGGGACCGCCGGCGTCGCGCAATGCGCGGATGGCGACGGACAGCGCCCGTTCATCGACGGCATTCTCACGAAAAATCACGACACCGCCGACCCGTCGATCCTCGATCCAGCGCAGCAGCTCACGATCCGGGCCAATGCCGTCGTAGGAGAAGACCAGAGGCGATGAGATGTTCCGCGCGTGTGTCATCACGAGTGATTATAAAGACACTGTGTCGGCGGCGCGCAATGGGGCTTTTAGTGGGCGGTGTGGGTGGGCCGCGATGCACCCGCGGGCATCGTGAATCCGGCCTCGTAGAGACGCACGGAATTCTTGCCGGCGTCCTTGGCCCGATAGAGCGCCTGGTCGACGGACTCGACCAGATTTTCTTCGGAGCCGCCGCTTTCGGGGAAACACGAGACGCCGACCGAAACGGTGATGCGGATCGGACGTTCGGCGGCGTCGGGGCCGAACTCGGTTTGCTCAACCTTATGCCGGATGCGCTCGCCGATGGAACGGGCTTCATCAGTGCCGGTCTGGGGCAGGATGACGATGAACTCCTCGCCGCCGTAGCGGGCCAGAATGTCAACGTCGCGGATGCAAGCGCCGATGACAGAGGCGAGCTGGCAGAGCGCGATGTTGCCGATCTGATGCCCATGACGGTCGTTGAGCTGCTTAAACCAGTCGATGTCGACCATGATGAGTGATAACGGCTGCCCGTAGCGCACCGCGCGGCGTCGTTCGTCTTCGAGCCGTGATCGGAAGTAGCGGAAGTTGAACACGCGGGTCAGTTCGTCTTCGATGGTCAGCTTCTCCATTTGCCGGTGCAGATCGGCATTTTTCAGCGCCAGGGCGGTGGAGGCCGCGAGGATCGAGAAGACGCGTTCATCCCGGTCGCTGAAGGCATTGATGTTGGGCGACTCGGCATTAAGCAGACCGATGACCTTGCCCTCGGTCATCATCGGCGCGACCAATTGCGAACGATGCGGCGTGCCGTCGACGACCGTGCGCCCGAGATTGCGGTCGACGACCCTGGCAATCTCCTGCTTGTTGATCGCCCGCTGGAAGTTTGGCGTCATCGGGACAGTCGGCGCGCGATCGTAGCGGCGCGTGGTGGGGCCGTCGACGCGACCTTTCAGTCGCAGTTTGCCCGACACCTGGTCCCAGGTGTAGATTTCGCACACGGGATAATTGAGAACCGAGCGGGCGATGTGCAATACGCGCTCGATGACACTCTGCTCGGCAAGCATGTGCGCCAGTGAGCGCGAGGTCTCATAGATGGTCTGCAACTGCGCGTGGCTGCGTTCCAGTTCGGTCGTCCGTTCGTTGAGCTTGTCCATGGCATTCAGCAGCCGGTCGGTCGAGGTCCGCGCCGAGCGGGCGGCCATGCTCATCGCGCCGGCGAATGCACACAGCACCGCGCCGCGAAACACCATCTGGGTCGGCTGAAATGCTCCATGAGTCAGCATGGGCGGAACGGCGTAAACCACGGCCATTCCGAACGCGACACAGATGGCCGTGACAAAGTCCAAATGGTAGCCGACGAATGCGACCAATACGTAATAGAGAACGAATAAATCGTGCGTCCCCGAGCCAGCGAAGTGGGACACCGCACTGATCACGGTCACGTCGAATGCGAGCACCGGCCAGAAAATTGCCGCGAAACCGACCGACGGAATCCTCTGGAGTAACGGAGGCAACACCAGAGACAACGCGTATCCGGACGGTATCGCCCACCGATACCACGGTACCGCCAGAGTATCGCTCAGGGGATTGATGTTGAGCGCGACGCCCGCAAAGACAAGGACTCGCAGGAACCAATACAACCGCTCGACGCGCGCGTACGATTCCCAATATGGGATGCTGGCAATGCGCATGGCACAACGCCACGATCCGGATGCACTGATCGCGACCGGACGTGGTGCTCTAAGTCCTTGTATCGGCAGAAGATCGCTTGTGTCGAGTGGGTAAATGTCCCCAGATCGAGTCTGACTGATCGAAACTCGACCACCGTTGGACCACGAACAAAAAGCTTGCGGCAACCCGTAGAGGGCCTTACATGAGCCCGAAACACCGGATGTGAAATCACGTACAAAGACCAGTCGGTAACTCAGGAAACCTGATGAAGGAGAAAAGGTTGAGCCGTTTCTCAAATGCCGTGTCAACCGCGGTGGGGCTGGGAGCCCTGCTGATCCTCTGTCCGGCGAATCTTTTGGCGACCCAGTTCCGCTCGGCCGACGTGGTCGAGATATCCGGCGGCGAGATTCTCGACGACATCTTCACTGCCGGCGGCGACATCCATCTCGATGCCGTGGTCATCGGCGACTTCTTCGCGGCGGGGCGAACGATTACGGTCAGCGACAGCGCCGACATCGACAACTCGGTCATGGCGGTCGGACAGCGCGTGGACATCAACGGTCGCGTGCGCAATTCGGTGCGAGTCGCCGCGCAGACAACCACGGTGCGCGGTCACATCGAACGCAACCTGCTGGCATTTTCTGAAAACATCACCCTCGATTCGCGCGGCTGGGTCGAGAAGGACGCGACGCTGTTCGGAAACGAAATTGTGATTCGCGGACGGGTCGGCGGATTGCTGCATGCGGGCGGAAACACCGTGACGATCGCCGGGCAGATCGACGGCGACGCCAAGATAGAAGGGCACAAAGTCGTGATACTTCCCACCGCGATCATCGGCGGACGGCTGACAATCGAATCCGATAACGAACCGACGATCGATGAAGGCGCATCGATTCTCGGCGGCGTGACCGTCGGCAAGCCCGAGGGGAAGGATACCGGTTATTCGACCGGGGATTTTGTGTGGGATGCATGGTGGTTCCTGGCGCGCTTCGTCACCGGCCTGCTGCTGCTTGTGTTGTTCCGCCCCTTCATGCGTGAGTCGATCCATTGCCTAAGCGCCGCATCACTTCGCAGTCTGGGACTGGGCGCATTGTTCCTGATTTGCCTTCCCATTGCCGCAGTCATTCTCGGTTTGACCGTTCTCGGCATCCCGGTGGCGATACTGGTCATGCTGGGGTGGATCGTGCTGATTTATCTGGCGCCGGTATTTGTGGGGTTGGCCATCGGCGATATGATCCTCGGACGCACACGCATGTCGCGCGGGCTGGGGCTGATCGCCGGAATGTTCCTCGGCGTACTGATCGTCGCGCTGGTGACCGGGATTCCCTATGTCGGCTGGCTGGCCGAGCTGATCGTGCTGTGCTCCGGGCTGGGCGGATTTCTGCTGACGGCATATCGTTACCACACGGGGACCTGCGCCGGGGAGACCGCCGTATAGCATGTCCCCGGCCCGGGGTGACCAGATTAGCGGCCATTCCGCAGACAGTTCGATCTGATGCCTCTGTGCACCGATTCTGTGCGCTGCCATCCTCGCATTTTTTGTACCTCATTGACAAGATGTTGTAACCCATGCCGATGTGTCGGTCGGTACGCAGGTTGCTTACTTAAGAAGACGTGTCCGTTTAAGCAGACCCTATAGAGTCCGCTTCAAGCTCAGATCCGAGAGGTACTCATGAAGTCAACCCACGTAGCAACTGCATCGCTGGTGGCATCGCTGATTGTAGTTCTCGCTGCGTGCAGCCGCGTCACAGGATCGGAGGGCGACAGTGACCGCGTGGTGCAGATCGTCAACACGCCGCCGGCAGAATTGCTGCTCGACGAGTTTACGCTCCGCACGGTCGCCGTGATCGGCGATTCACTGGAACTGTTCATCGAGTACGGCGGTGGCTGCAAGGAGCACCACTTCGGGATGTTCATGGCGCCGGACCTGTTCATCCCGACAGATCCGCCGCAGGTGATGTTGTTTCTGCGGCACGACGGCAATGAGGACTACTGCACCGCAAACGTTCCCGCGACATTGCGGTTCGACCTGTCTCCGGTCGCGGAGCGTAACCGGCAGATGTACGGCGAAGACGCTGGGGCGGAAGTATTGCTGCTGCACGTTTTCGACGATGAACTGCGGGCAGTGATTTCGGTGGAGTACGAGTTGAGGGAATCGCGTTCGGACTGACTGACGCCGCATGTTTCCGACCGGGTTTGCGGCGGTCGGGTCGCAGTACACGAGCACCCTCACCCTTCCCTCTCCCTCAAGAGGGAGAGGGTCAGTTGCGCACTCGGACTTCAGGTGAGTGGAAATCTGCGCCAGGCGAGGACGCCTGGCGCACACGTATGGGGGTTTCCGTTTTGGTCGTAACGATGGTCAGCCCAGGGTCTGACCCGCCCAGGACTGCGCTGTTGACGGCTATTCCAGCTCTATCGTGTTCACTTCGCTCGCGCTGCCGAGCGGCGCATCGAATTCGTCGATGGGCCCGACGACCAGCACGACATAGTTGTCGGGATGCAAATACTTGCGGGCGGCGGCTTCGACGTCGGCCCTGGTCACGGCGGCGATGGCTTCGACGTCCTTTTTCATCTGATCCTGCGGGAAGCCGTAATACTCCATCCATGCGTAGCGTTCGACGATCTCGCGCGGGGTCTCGTACTGGAAGACATCGGAGTTGAGGATTGCGTCCTTGGCGACATCGAGTTCGTCCTGCGCGATGCCGCGGTCGATGATGTCGTCGACGATCCAGCGCATCAGCTTGAGTGTCTTCATCGTGGTCTCGGCCTTGGTCTGGCACGACGCGTAGAAGACGCCGGGCTGATTGAGCGCGGTGAAGCGTGTGCCGACCGAATAGGCCCAGCCGGAGTCGGAGCGCACGCTTTCCATCATACGCGAGGTGAATCCGCCGCCGCCGAGGATGTCGTTGAGCACGCGCAGGGCGTAGCGGTCGGGATTGTGCCGTTCGACTCCGAGGTGCCCGAAACGGATGTTGGTCTGGTTGATGTCCTTGGCGATTTGATAGAGTCCCGGCTGTGGCGCCTGAACGCCGGGAATCTGCGGCCATTCGACCGGGGCGGAAACCCAGTCGCCGAACGCCGATTCCAGACGCTGCTTCAGAGCGGCGCCATCGATGCTTCCTGAGATCGCCAACATGATGTTATTGGGTTTGAAGAATTGTTTGTGAAAGTCGATCAGACGCGCGCGCGTGACCGCATCGAGCGTCTGCTCGGTCGCCGATCGTCCATACGGATGGCTGCCGTAGACCAACTTCGAGAACTCGCGGGCGATGATGCGTCCGGGCGAATCGTTCTGCCGGCGCAGGTCTTCGCGCGCGTCAGCGAGCGCCAGGTTCACGCGCGCGGAGTCGAAACGCGGGAATCGCAAGACTTCGGCAAAGACCGACAGCGCCGTGTCGAAATCCTCGGCGAGACACCGCAGCGAAAACGAGCCGGATTCGTCGCCGATCGATCCGTCCAGACGGATGCCGCGGAACTCGATGAAGGCATCGAGCCGATCGGGATCGAAGGTGCGCGTGCCGCCAGTCACCATCGTCTCGCCGGTGATCGACGCCAATCCAGTTTGTGACTCCGGAGTGTACACGCCTCCGGCCCGCACGAGCGCATTTACTGTGACGACCGGCAACGATTGGTCCGGCAGGAAGTAGACGATCATGCCGTTGCCGAGCTGGAAACGCGACGGTGTCGGCGGTTCGAATTGAATCGGATCAAACGTGCGGTCAAAGTACGGCGAGCGCGCATCGGCGGGCGGCGTGAGTGAAGCGGCCATGCCCGCGATTGCGACTGCAATCAACCAAGTCTGTGTGCGAAGTGATTTCATTCTCATCGTTCTCCGTGATGGGTTGATCGCGTCTCAGCCCTCCGGCTCCATCGGCACCAACGTCGCAACCGTGCGGTTTTGCGGGCGGAATGCGATCGATGCCACGCGCATGATGTCGTTCTGGTTCACCTTGGCGAGTTGATCGCGGACAGTCAGCAGATACCGCCAATTACCGGCGCGTGCTTCGTACTCAGCCAGATTCGACGCCAGACCCAGATTCGAATACAGCGACCAGACAAAGTCGGCTTCAATGCGATTCTTCACCTTCTGCAGTTCGTCGGCGCTGATCGGTTCGCGTCCGAGGCGATCGAGCTCGGCATACAGCGCCTGCTCGGCATCCGCCGTCGTGTGGGGCGCCTTGGGTACAACGTCGATGCCGAGCAGATTCGGATACAAATCGCCCGATTCCGAACCGGGGAAATCATACGTGGAGACGTGAACCGCGATTTGCTGATCGAGCACCAGCGACTTGTACAGGCGCGACGTGCGTCCATCGGAGAGCACGCGATGGATGACGCGGAAGACGATCTCATCGGGATCGTCGAATGCGGTCTTGTGGTAGCCGACGGAGAGATACGGCTCGGCGTCGAACTCCTGACAGACGCGGCGCTCGCCCTCCTGCACCGGCTCAACCGTCGCAATGGGATCGGGATCGGGCTGACGCGGCGTCGGGCCGAAATGATGGTCGGCCAGCGCGAACACGTCCTCGGCGGACACATCGCCGACGATGGCCAGCACCATGCGGTTGGGCGCATAGTAGCGTTTGAAGAAGTCGACGAGTTTGGGGCGGGTCAATTGCGCGACTTCGGACTTCCACTCCCAAAAAATCTGGTAGGGATGGGCGATGAACGCGGTACCGATCAATTGCTCGAAGAGCTTGGCATCGCCTTCGTTGTCGACCTTGAGACGGCGTTCCTCGATGACCACGTCGCGTTCGGCGTAAAACTCGCGCAAAATCGGATTGGCCATACGGTCGCCCTCGACTTCGAAAAACAACGGCAGGCGATTGGACGGCAGCGCGACATAATAGGTCGTGCCGTCGTAGCCGGTGCCCGCATTGAACGAGGTTGCGCCGTTGCGATTGTACAATTCCTCGTACTCGTTCTTTTCGACCAGGTCGGCGAGCGCCGTTTTGACCGCTTCCAATTCCGCGGTTAATTGCGCGATGCGCGGCGCATTGTCTTCGACATCGGCCAAACCCAGCGAGCGCTGGAAGTTCAGCATACGGGAGCGATTCTCCTCGCGCGTGATCTGTGCGCGCAGCGAATCCTCGCGCGCCAGAAGCGGCGCTTCGCGCGCGTAGTCTTTTGTGCCGAGTGTCGTGGTTCCTTTGAAGAGCATGTGCTCCAAAAGATGCGCGGCGCCGATCATCCCCGGCCATTCGTTGGCCGAGCCGACTCGATAGTGGATGTACGCCGAGAAGACCGGAGCGGTGTGACGTTCGACGACCAGAATGGTCATGCCGTTGTCGAGCACATGCCGTTTGACATCCAGCGCGACTTCTTCGGCGGACGCCGACGTACACACCGACGCGAGCGCGATCAGGGAACAGGACAGTCCGGATGCGCGCCTTGCCCAATGGCCCATTGGTGACCTCCCTATGTTTTGCCGGCGGGCGCAGCGGCCGCCGCGCCGTGGCATTTCTTGTATTTTTTGCCGGATCCGCAGGGGCACGGGTCGTTGCGGCCGACTTTCGCCTCGGTGCGCTTGACCGGCTGTTGTTTGCCCGCGGTGCGCGATTCTTCCGGCGTGCCGCGGTATCCCATCGCGGTCGCTTCGGCATGCACCGCGCGCAGGCGTCCGGCATCGGCCGGAGCTGTCGCACCGGGAGGCGGCGCGACTTGCAGCCGGTAGATCATCTCGACCGTCTCTCGCTCGATGGTGTCGAGCAGCAGCGTGAACATTTCAAAGGATTCCTTCTTATACTCGATCAACGGATCGCGCTGCCCGTAGGCGCGCAGGCCGATGCCGGTCTTCAGTTGGTCCATCTCATAGAGATGTTCCTTCCAACGCTCGTCGATGACGCGCAACATAGCGAATCGTTCCAACTGCCGCATGATCTCCGGCGTGACCGCGGTCTCCTTGATCTCGTAGATCTTCAGCGCATCGGCGATGATCTTCGCAACCAGCCCATTGTAGTTGAGCCCTCGGACTTCCTCGCTGTCGAAGTCCAGGTCGACCATGACGGTCTTGAGCAAATCCAGCTTAAGCGCGGACGTGTCCCAGTATTCGGGAGTACCGGGATCGGAACAATGCTTGGCCGCCATTCGTTCGCAGACGATGGCAATCAGCTCGATCGCCTCATCGCGCAGACTCTCCTGTTCGAGGCATTGTGCGCGGCGGTTGTAGATGACCGCGCGCTGCTGATTCATCACGTTGTCGTATTCGAGCAGGTGCTTGCGGACGCTGTAGTTTTGCGCTTCGACGCGTTTCTGCGCGCGTTCGATGGCGCGTGTCACCATGCGATGCTCGATGACTTCGCCTTCCTGCACACCGAGCCGGTCCATGATCGACGCGATCCGTTCGGAGCCGAACAGGCGCATGAGATCGTCTTCGAGCGACAGGAAGAACCGCGACGAGCCGGGATCGCCCTGCCGTCCGGCGCGTCCGCGCAACTGGCGGTCGATGCGACGCGCCTCGTGGCGTTCGGTGCCGATGATGTGAAGGCCGCCGGTCACGTCACCGTCGTCGGAGGTGCGGACGACACCGGGGCCGAGTTTGATGTCGGTGCCGCGTCCCGCCATGTTGGTCGCGATCGTAACATGTCCGCCCTGACCGGCGTTGGCGACAATCGCCGCTTCCTGCTGGTGGTACTTGGCGTTGAGCACCGCATGCGGCACGTTGAAGCGTTTGAGCATACGGGAGAGCGTTTCGGACACCTCCACGGACACAGTGCCGACGAGAACCGGACGCCCGTCTTTGTGCTGCTCGACGATCTCGTCGATGATGGCCGCATACTTCTCGCGACGCGTACGGAAGATGACATCCTCATAGTCGAGGCGCCGAATCGGCTTGTGTGACGGGACCGACGTAACGTCGAGCTTGTAAATGTCGAAGAACTCGGCCGCTTCGGTTACCGCGGTGCCGGTCATGCCGGCGAGCTTCGCGTACAGACGGAAATAATTCTGTAACGTGATGGTGGCAAGGGTCTGGGTCTCTTCTTCGATCCTGACGCGCTCTTTCGCCTCGATGGCCTGATGCAGTCCCTCGGAATAACGCCGCCCCGGCATCATGCGACCGGTAAATTCGTCGACGATGACGACCTTACCCTCGTTGACGACGTACTCGACGTCCTTCTCATAGAGCGAGTACGCCTTCAGAAGCTGTGAGACGATGTGCACCTTTTCGGAGCGCTCGGAGTGGAGCTTGTAGAGTTCGTTTTTGGCTTTGGCCCTGGCGACCTCGTCTAAGTCGGCGCGTTCTTCGATTTCCGCGACACCATCGCCGATATCGGGCAGTTCGAAGAGTACCTGCTCTTCCGGTTTAAGAGAGTTCAGTCCGGTGTCGGTCAGATCGATGGTGTGTTCACGTTCGTCGATGGCGAACAACAACGGCTCGTCGATCTCCGGCATGCGTTTGTCGCGCGTGAAGTCGGCTTCGACGCGCGCGATGGCGCGTTTGACGCCGGTCTCCTTGAGGTATTTCATGAAACGTTTGTTTTTCGGTGCGCCCCGCTTGACGGCAAGCAGTTTGATTCCGGCGTCGTATTCCTGTTCCTCTTCGAACAGCTTGACGCCCTCATCGACCAACTGCGCGGTGATTTCAGTCTGGCGGCGCATGAGCCGTTCGACCAAGCTGCGCATCTCGACATATCGCTCCATGTCGGAGCGGCCGGTCGGCCCGGCGATAATGAGCGGCGTGCGCGCTTCATCGATCAACACCGAGTCGACTTCATCGACGATGGCGTAGTGGAAGTTGCGGTGGACGCGATCTTCCGTGCGTACCGACATGTTGTCGCGCAGATAGTCGAAGCCGAACTCGTTGTTGGTGCCGTAGGTGATGTCACAGAGATACTGTTCGCGCCGCACCGGCGGCGGCATGTCGTGCTGAATGCAGCCGACGGTCACGCCGAGGAACTTGAAAATCTCCCCCATCCACTGCGAGTCGCGTAGTGCCAGGTAATCGTTGACGGTGACGAGATGGCAGCCCTTGCCTTCGAGGGCGTTCAGATACAACGGCAAAGTTGCGACGAGCGTTTTGCCTTCGCCGGTCGCCATCTCGGCGATCTTGCCGTTGTGGAGTACGACGCCGCCGATGAGTTGGACATCATATGGGACCATGTCCCAGGTGTTCTTGATCCCGACGACGTCGAACTGCTTCCCGACGAGTCGTCGACAGGCGTCTTTGACCGCGGCGAACGCTTCGGGCAACAGCTCGTCGAGCATCTCACCGTCGGCGATCCGCTGCTTGAATTCGTCGGTTTTGGCACGTAGCTGGTCGTCGGTGAACGATTGGTAATCGTCGAAGTACTTGTTGATCGTCTCGACGACCGGCGTGATGCGGCGCACTTCGCGCTCGTGCTTGGAGCCGAAGATCTTGGTGAGGATGGTTTCGAAGAAGGGCATGGGATCAGCTATTAGTATTGTGTGCCCGCCAGGCGTCCCCGCCTGGCGCCCCCGGCCGGTTCGTCCTCTCCGAAGGACTTCGATAGTGCATCAGACGGCTCGTCAAGGTACCAGAAGCGCGCGCTGGACCATCGCCAGTCGGTTGCCCTGATGGCCAGTCCGGCGCGAACCGGATTCTCGTGGATGTAATTCAACTTTGCCAGGAATAAACTTTCTGATGCGATGACGACGTCATCAAACCGAGGCGTCCAGACGCCGCGCCGCTCACGGAATAGTATATGAGACACGAGTGACTTGTACGACTGCAAGAATCGTGAGATGCCGGAGCCGCCATCGGGGTGGCCAGCGATCAAGTGAATGTGACTTGGCATCATGCAATATGCCATCAGCGTCGCCTGGTTTGCCCGGGCAACACGGAACAGCATGCTCGCGGCTTCGTTTCGGATCGTCGCAGTCGCAAACAACCTCTCGTGCCGCTTCAGCGTCGTCGTGACGAAGAAGAGCTTTGAGTCATTCAGATTGTCGCGGCCGCGGGTCCCCATGTTCGAATCAATCTGCCCCGGGCGAGGACGCCCGGGGAACACAGTGAATGAGCTATCTTAGCCGTGCTACTGAGACCGTGCGCAAAACGAGTGGCTTAGCGCCTGCATTTCAAAACTCCGTTCGTCCTTCCAGTGCCCGGATTACTGTGTTGGCGTCGGCATACTCGACATCGCCGCCCATCGGCAGGCCGCGCGCGATGCGCGTGACCGAGACACCCAGCGGCTTGAGCACTTTGGCAAGATAGTTCGCCGTGGTTTCTCCCTCTGACGTGGGGTTGGTCGCGACAATCACCTCGGCGATGCCGTCGCCTTTGATACGCGCCACGAGTTCGCTGATTTTCAGTTCCTCAGGACCGACGCCGTCCAAGGGAGCGAACACGCCGCCCAGGACATGATACAACCCACGGTATGTTCCCGCACGTTCGAAGGCGAGGACATCGTGCGGCTCCTCAACGACACAGACGACCGCGTGATCACGGTCGGCGGCGCGGCAGATCGGGCAGGGGTCATCATCGGTGACATTGAAACAGACCGAGCAGAAGCGGATTTTCTCTTTGACCGCGACGATCGCCAGCGCCAGCGCCTTCGCCTGATCGGAGGGCACATTCAGCACATGGTAGGCCAAACGGTACGCCGTCTTCTTGCCGATCCCCGGCAGTTTGGCGAACTGGTCGATCAGTTGTTCGAGCGTCGCCGATGTGTTGGCCATGGATTGCCTGCCCCCCTGCGGTGGTACGGATATGCTACATCATGCCCGGCAACGGCAGGCCGCCCGCGAGCTTCGACATGCTCTCGGTCTGCAATGCCACCGCCTTTTGATGCGCCTGATTGACCGCCGCCACGATTAGTTCTTCGAGCATTTCTACGTCGTCGCGGTCGACGACCTCCGGATCGATCTTGACTTCGAGGACTTCGCGTCTGCCGTTCATGGCCACGCGCACCATGTTGCCGCCCGCGGTGCCCTCAACCGTTTCATCCTCCAGATCGGCCTGAATTTTTTCCATCTCGGCCTGCATCTTCTGCACCTGCTTCAACAGCTTGTCCATGCCCTTCATGTCCATTGTCACTCCCCAGAGTCGGCGTGAGCGTTATTCGACGATTTCGCCGTCGAAACGGCGAATGATCTCCTGCAAGAGATGCTCGTTTTCGGTGTCCCGGCGCAACCGGGCCGGATCGTCCGGCGTCGTCGGTCCCGCGGTCGCAGCGTCGTCCGCGAGTCCGGAATGCGGGGACGGGCCCTCTTTGACGTGGACGACGACTTTGATGCCCTCGCCCAGCGCGCGCGCGATCTCGGTGTGGATCAAGTCACGCACCGGTTTTTGTCCCAACTGACGCTGGTGAAACGTCGAACCGTTGTACACGTTCAATTCGACACCGCCCTCAGTGCGCATCAACTCCGCTGCTCCGAGAATGGCGCGCAGCGTCGGACGGTGACGGCAGATTTCACGCAGGATCGGCTCGAAATCCAGGCGCCCGTTGCTGCCGTGATACGCATCCGAAGGTTCCGGCGCCGGCGTCGGTCGCGTCTCCATGCGTGGCGCGGGCACGGTGGGGCGTTGCATCGGAGCCGGATACGGCGGTGTCGCCGGCGTCGGACCATTGGGGCGCGGTGTCGACGGCGACGAACCGAACAGATCGGGCGCACCGATTTGTCGCCCGATGCGATCCAACAGCGATTTGATGTCGACCGACCGGTCCATTTGCGAAACGCGCAACGCAAACAATTCCATCTCCAGACGCGGCTGCGGGGAATAGCGGAGCGATCGCCCCGTTTCAACCGACATCAGCAAGGCGCGCAGCCAGTCATTCTCGCTGAGTATCTTCGCTGATTCGGCGTATCGCGTTCGCGTCTCTTCGCCCAGCCCCGGGTCGGCGAAGCGTTCACGCAAGGTGCGCGCAAACAGAAGGCGCTTAAAATGTTCATTGAGTTGACGCACGAATTGCCCGTAGTCGCGGCCGCCGCGTGAGACACGGCCGACAACGTCGATAGCGCCGGCCGCATCGGACGCGGCGACCGCATCGCTGAAGGCGAAGAGCGCTTCGGTGTCGACCAGCCCGAGCGCCTCGTTGGTGATCGGCGCGGTGATCGCGCCATCGGCATACGAAGCGATCTGATCGAGCAGAGACTGGGAATCGCGCACCGAACCGGCCGCTTCGGCGGCGATGATGTCCAGCGAATCGGCGTCGATCGACAAACCCTCCTGCCCGGCGATCCGTCGCAGTTGATCGCGCAATACATCGTGCGTCACGAGATGGAAATCGAAACGCAGAGCGCGTGAACGGATCGTCGCCGGGACCTCGTGCGGCTCGGTCGTCGCGAAGATGAATTTCACCGACGGCGGTGGCTCTTCGAGCGTCTTGAGCAGCGCATCCTTGGCGTTGGGCGACAGGCGATGGATTTCGTCGATGATGTAGATCTTAAATCGCGACATGGCCGGGACATACTGCGTCGAATCACGCAGCTCGCGGATGTCATCGACACCGGTGTGCGAGGCGGCATCGATCTCGCGCACGTCGATGTGCGACCCATTGGTGATCCCGACACACGACGGACATGCGTTGCACGGTGTCGCAGTCGGCCCCTGTTCGCAGTTGAGCGCCTTGGCGAGAATGCGCGCGGTGGTGGTCTTGCCGGTCCCGCGCGGACCGCAGAACAGATACGCATGATGGATGCGTCCCATCCCGATCGCGTTTTTCAGCGTCTGGGTGACCTGCGGCTGCGATAAGACTTCGTCGAAGGTCTGCGGACGATACCGCCGGGCTAATGCCTCATACTCGGACATGGTGATGCTCGCAATAAAAATGGGTTCGTGCACCCGCTGTCGACCCCGGCGACCGGGAGCGGTCGAACGGCCGACTCCGGCCGGGCAACCTTGCGGCACACGAACGAATACGCTTACCGCTGCTACCTTCCGGTCCTGACGGGGTTCGGCGCCCGGCCGTTGCGCAAGACCCGACCCTCAACATCGACTCATCCGACCGGTTTCCACGGCAACCTCGAGGCCTCAAGCGGTCTTCGGTCCCGGTATAGCGGATTCCGGGTACAGGGCACCGCTGGCTCCCCACCTAGCACGAACCCGTTTGGGAGTATACACTTGGCCCAAATCAGGAACAAGCCACGATCCGGATACGTTTCCTAATAGTTGACAGTTGCTCGCATCATTTTCTTGACACATGGGTATCCCGAAGACGTATAAGCAGATCATGCGACTCATTCGTGCGGCGCTGGCGGCAACGGTCGGGCTGATCGTGATTGCCTTTCAGACCGCGCCGGGTCCGTTTGTGCTGTGCCGTGCGCGATGCCCCATGCCCGGAAGCGGCGACATGGTGGAAATGATGTGCGTCGGCGGCCCGTCGCTGGGCGGTGTCGTTGAGTGCGTAGTCGAAGAGAACGGATGTTGTGCGACAGCCGCTGAGCGCACCCCGGAACCTCAGGGCGGCTGCAGTCTTGCGGATGTCGCGTGTTTGCCTGCTGATGCCTGTAATACCGACACGGACAGTTGCCCTCTCGACGAAAACGGGTGCCCGTTTGGGTGGGATGAATGCTGGATCTGCCTGCCGGGACGTGTGCTGGCCGAGCGAATCCCCAGCATTGCCGAACGACCGGACAGGGATCCAACCACTCCGAACTCGAGCAGCAGCGAGCAATTGCAGTTTGCCAACGCGCTGCGACGAAGTAGTCATTACCATCGGCCGATCGAGCCGATTCTTTCGGAATCGGGACGGGACATCTGCATTCGTGTCTGCTCTTTCCTGATTTGAGATTCAGTTTCTCCCGACAAACTGGTTGTACAGAGCTGTCGTCTGTAGACGCACTTCAGATGACTACGATCGACACGTGGATCAAAAGGAGAAACAACATGCGGAAGAATCTGACTTTCATCGCGACCGGAATCGCGCTGGTCGCGCTCTTGTTCATCGCAACGGCGGTGGTCGCGGCCGGCAATCCAGCATCCTGCAAGATGGTCAAGTCCGACAAGGCATGCGCGCAAACGTGCCTGATGGAATGCCCCGTGCCTTGTCCCGATCCTTGCCCTTTACCCTGTCCGGACGATTGCAGGGAAAAGTGTGAGGTGACGAAGACAGCGGCTGCCGTTGCACCGAGCACCGAAGCCAAGACGCAGACCTGTGCCGTGGTCTGCTGCGAGAAGACCAAAGCGGGATCATCTGGGGATGCCGTCCAGGTCGCAGTCTCACAGCCCGCGGCGAAGTAGCTGAGTCGTCGAGCAGGAACTCCCCCAAAGCGGGGGGACCTGCGACAAGGGCCGGAGGTTCATTCTCCGGCCCTTGTTTTGTTAGATGGAGGCAAAAAAACGGGACCATCGGATGATGGCCTCGTATGTCCCACCAGAGGCGGGCAAGTCAAAATGGAGCAGAGCGGGATCGAACCGCCGACCTGTACGTTGCGAACGTACCGCTCTCCCAGCTGAGCTACTGCCCCATCTGTCGCCGAGTCAGAGTCGCGTTCCCTGGTGAATATACCGACGTGGGACACAGACGATCAAGCGCCGCGACACAGACTGTGATTGTAGGCCGAGCACACCCTACTTGAGCGCGGCGAGTGCCTTCTTCAGTTCCTCATAGTCATCGGGAGTCCGGACGCTGTAGACGGGCTTGGCGAAGGCGATCTTGCCATCGGAGCCGATGACGTAGACTGCGCGCCGGTTCTGGCCGTACTCGGGATTGTAGGAGTCGTAGAGCTTGCCGACCGTGTGGTCATGATCGGCGAGCAATTCAAACGGCAGATTGTGGTGCTTGGCCCACTCGTGATGCGAGTAAACATAGTCGCCGGAAATTCCCCAAATGCGGACGCCGAGTTCGGCAAACTGTCCGAAATCGTCGCGGAACGAACAGAGTTCCCTGGTGCAGCCGCCGCTCCAGTCGGCAGGATAGAACGCTAAGAGGATTGGCCCCTTCTTCGCCTCCAACGAGAGCGTCAACGGCTCCTGCGCGATGGTGTCTTTGGTCGCGTAGGGGAGCGTGAAGTCGGGCGCGGCGGCGCCGACTTTCAGAGTGTCGGCAGCGTGGGCAGTTACGGCAGTGGCCATCAGCATTCCTCCGATTAACGTGCTTGCGACGCGCATGGAATTGATACGGGGTCGTGCCCAGTGAGTTTGTATCGACCCGTCGCTTGGGGTACGCGGAGCGCCAGGAGTGATGGTGCGCTGTTCCTGTTCTGAAACTAACTTTCCTTCACCGCTGCGATCGTCTCTAAGAGCGCCTTCTTGGCGTCGGCGAAGAACATCAGGCAGTTGTCGGCGGCGAAGAGCGGGTTGGGGATGCCCGCGAATCCGGGCGCGAGACTGCGTTTGATGACAACGACAGTGTGCGCCTTGTCGACATCGAGGATCGGCATGCCGGCAATCGGCGATTTGGGATCGGTGCGGGCGACGGGGTTGACCACGTCATTGGCGCCGATGACTAATGCGACGTCGGTCTGGGCGAAGGTGGGATTGATCTCGTCCATTTCCTTGAGCTTGTCATAGGGAATGTCGGCTTCGGCCAACAACACATTCATGTGCCCCGGCATGCGGCCGGCGACCGGATGGATTGCGTATTCGACCGTCGTGCCCTTCGCTTCCAGCAAATTCGCCAAGTCGCGGACCGCGTGCTGCGCCTGCGACACGGCGAGGCCGTATCCGGGGACGACCACGACCCGTTGGGCGCCATCGAAGAGCATCGCCAGTTCTTCGGCCGAGGTCGCCTTGATTTTGCCCTCGTAGATTTCAGCGGACTTCGCGACCGGTCCCGATGCGGTGCCGCCGCCGACCATGACATTGACCAGCGAACGGTTCATCGCCTTGCACATGATCTGCGTGAGAATGATGCCCGATGCGCCGACCAGCGAGCCGGAGATGATGAGCACGTTGTTGTTGATGACAAACCCGGTGGCCGAGGCGGCGATCCCCGAATACGAGTTCAACAGAGCGATCACGACCGGCATATCTGCACCGCCGACGGGCAGCACGAGCGTCAGGCCGAAGATCGAGGCGACTCCCACCAATGCCCAGTAGTAGTACTGGTTCCCTGGATCCACGGCGATCAGCACGCCGACCGCAATGCACACGACAAACAGGAGCGCGTTGACAACCTGGTGTCCGGGGAGCGTGATCGACTTCTCGGACACGATCCCTTGCAGCTTGCCGAAGGCGATCATGCTGCCCCAGAATGTTACGGCGCCGATCAGCCCGGAGGCGGCGGTGGCGATGGTGGTCTGCATCGACGGCGGGCCGGGCGTGATCACCGCCTCAATCAGCGCCGCGCCCGCGACCAGTACCGATGCCGCGCCGCCGAAGCCGTTGAGCAGCCCAACCATCTGCGGCATGGCGGTCATCTGAATCCGGGTCGCCAGCAGTGCGCCGATCCCGGAACCGACCACGATGCCGATGAAGATCAATTCGAAGCCGATGATGTTGCGGTCGGCGAGCGTCACCAGGACCGCGAGAAACATTCCGAGCGCACCCAGGACATTCCCGCGCACCGCCGTTCGCGGATGTGTCAGCCCCTTCAGTCCCAGAATGAACAGGACCGACGCGACGACATACGCCAGATTGATGATGAAGCCCGGCACCGGTCAGCCCCTCTTGCGAAACATGCGCAGCATGCGATGGGTCACCATGAACCCGCCGACCACGTTGATAGTGGCAAAAATGACCGCGGCCAGACCGAGCACGGCAGTGAGTGTGGAATGTTTGGTCCCGGCCGACAGCAACGCCCCGATCAGCGTGATCCCGGAAATCGCATTGGAGCCCGACATCAACGGCGTGTGCAATGTCGGCGGCACTTTGGTGATGACCTCGAAGCCGACAAAAATCGCCAGCACAAAGATTGTCAATGCGACCACGAAGATTTCCATCAGGCCCCTCCCCCGCTGAGGATCGCCGTGCTGTGTCCAAGTTTTTCTTTGACCTTGGGATGGACGATCTGACCGTCGCGCGCGACCAACGTCCCGGCGACAATCTCATCGCCGGAATCGAAATTGAGTCTGCCGTCTTTGAGCAAGTGCAGCAGGAATGTCTGAATGTTGCGCGAGTACATCTGGCTGGCGTGATACGGCACGGTCGATGCGAGATTCATCGCCCCGATGATCGTGGTGTTGTGTACGTGGATGGTCTCGTCGGGTTTGGTGAGCGCGCAGTTTCCGCCCGATTCGGCGGCCAGATCGACGATGACCGAGCCGGCGGGCGTCGCCTGTACCATTTCCTCGGTGATCAGGACCGGCGCCTTTTTACCGGGGATCGCAGCGGTCGTGATGACGACATCGGCGGTCGTCACCGCCTTGAGCATCATCTCCCGTTGACGACGGTAGAAGTCTTCACCCATTTCTCTGGCGTAGCCGCCACGGTCTTCGGCGTCCCCGGCGTCCAGCTCCATCTCGACGAACTTCGCACCCAGGCTCTCGACTTGTTCCTTGACGGCCGAACGGACGTCGTAGGCGGATACGACCGCGCCCAGCCGTCGCGCGGTGGCGATCGCCTGCAATCCGGCGACTCCGGCGCCGACCACAAACACGCGCGCTGGCGCGACGGTACCGGCGGCGGTCATCAGCATCGGGAACATGCGGGGGAGCTTTCCGGCGGCCAACAGGACGGCTTTGTATCCAGCCACGGTCGCCATCGAGGAAATGGCGTCCATGCTCTGGGCGCGCGTGATGCGCGGCATCAGTTCCATCGAAAGGATCGTGACGCCTTTGGCCGCCAACTCCTGTGCGGATTTCGGTTCGGCCAGCGCCTCGTGAAAGCCGACGAGCACTTGCCCCTTGCGGACCAGGTCGAGATCGACGCGTGCACCGGTGGGATTGGCACCCAATCCATGCAACTGGCAGACGATATCGGCCCCGGCGAATACCGCCTTGCGGTCGGACACGATCTCGGCTTTGGCGGCCCGATAGTCCGCGTCCGGGTATCCGGCCGCGATGCCTGCTCCTTGTTCGACGATTGCGCCGACACCGGCTTTGGCAAATGCCGCCAGCGACACGGGCACGACCGCCACCCGATTCTCGTGCGCCGCCAGCTCGCGTGCGATTCCGATGGTCAACGTCTGTGGTGTCTCAGCCATGAAGGGATCCGGGCCCGACACGCCGCTTGCGCGGCGCCCGATTGCGTGCCGTTACGGCTCCGGCAGGGCGCGGAAGATATGTGGGACTCTATCGGCTGTCAACAACTGTGCTGGCGGATTTGACACCGCGCATCCGTATGGGGGACAAAGAAAACGGCGACCCGGGGCCGCCGTCGAGATCAGCCGTCCGCGATACTCAGGCCGATGCCAACCGTTCGGCGAACCGTCTGGCCAGTACCTCGGCGACCTTTTCCAAGAGCCACTGCGGAGTCGAGGCGGAGCCGGAGACACCGACAGTCTCGGCGTCGTCGAGCCACTCCTCTTCGATTTCGTCAGCGGTCTCGACCCAGTACGATCGGGGATTGACGCCGCAGCAGACATCGTGGAGAACTTTCGTATTCGAAGAATTGCGCCCGCCGACAAAGATGACGACGTCGCAGGTCGTTGCAAACTCCCGCACCTCGTTTTCGCGGTCGGCCACGAAGGAGCAGATCGTATTGCGCGAGGTCACATCGGCGACTCGCTGTTGAATCTTCTCCAACAGAGTGCACCACATTTCGTGCGAGATCGTCGTCTGGGCGATGACATAGGTCGGACGCTTGGGATCGAGCGCGTCGATGTCGTCTTCATCGTGGATGACGACGACTTCGTTGTTGCAGTACCCCTGAATCCCGATGACCTCGGCATGCCGGGGCTTGCCGATGATGGCCACCTGGTATCCCGCCATGTGGTACTTTTGCGCGTAACGCTGTGAGCGGGTGACAACCGGGCAGGTGCCGTCGACGACCTCGACCCCGAGCTGTTCGGCGCGTTTGAAGACCGCTTCCGGCTCGCCATGCGCGCGGACAATCACCTTGCGGCGGGTCCCGCCATCGGCCACGCGGTCGAACTCACGGTGGTCGACCTCGGAGAGCCCGAGCGCTTCGAGCCGGTCGATCTCCACCTGGTTGTGGATGACCTTGCCCAATGAAACCGTGTCCCATCCCTCAGACATCGACTTCTCGGTCAGCCGGATGACGCGTTTGACGCCGCCGCACGGGCCGGCGTTCTCGTCGATGATGATCTTAAGAGGCATTGTGGTCGCTTTCCGGACTGGATCGATTTGTAATCCCATCTACTCTACTTGTCGGCCGCCCGTATCGTTCATTAAGACAGCATGGTTTCGCAGACGACTCGTCTCGATCCGCGCATGCGCCATTGCATCATCCAGCAGCGCGCGAATGCGCTTTTCAATGCGGGCGACGGAAAGCCCCGCCCAATCCAGAAGAATGGCACGGGCGCCGTGCGGGACGAATTTGTCCTCGACCGCCATGGCGTCGACGATGGCATCGCAGCGGCGGCGCATCAGGGCCAGTGTCACCGCCTGTCCGAAACCGCCACGGAGGACCCCTTCCTCGAGCGTGACCACGAGCCGGTGCCGAGACGCAATCCGGTCGAGTGCTTCATCGTCGAGCGGTTTGACGAATCGCGCATTGATGATTTCACAGGAGATGCCATCGGCGGCGAGCCGTGCGGCCACATCGAGCGCGGTGCGGACCATCGTGCCGACTGCAAGAATGCACAGTTCGCTGCCTTCTGAGAGCCGTTCCCATTGTCCGATCGGGATCGGATGATATCTCTCATCGGGATCATACCGCCACGCGTTGTCTTTCGGATAACGAATCGCGAAGGGGCCGTGCTCATACGCCAGCGCCGTGAACATCAAATCGCGCAACTCATTCCCATCTTTCGGCGCCGCAACAACCAACTCTGGAATGCAGCAGAGGTAGGCCAAATCGCCCAGCCCGTGATGGGTCGGCCCATCCTCGCCGGCGACACCGGCGCGGTCCAGGCAGAAGATGACCGGCAATTGCTGGATGGCGACGTCGTGGAACAGATTGTCGTAGGCACGCTGCAGAAACGTCGAGTAGATCGCGCATACGGGACGGAACCCTTCGGCGGCCAGCCCGGCCGCGAACGTGACCGCATGACCTTCGGCAATACCGACATCGAATAACCGTTTCGGGTACTTCTCTGCGAACGGGATCAGCCCGGTGCCGATCGACATCGCCGCCGTGACCGCCATGACACGGTCGTCGCGTTCGGCCAATTGCAGCATCGATGCGCCGAAGACTTCGGTATAGGCCGGGGGATTCGAGACTCTTTTGGCAGAAGCCGCGGGCGATTTCGGAGCCGCCGGTTTGACGCTGTACCACTTGACCGGATCCTGTTCGGCGGGTTCGTAGCCGCACCCCTTGCGCGTCACGACATGGATCAAGAGCGGCTTTTTGAACGATTTCGCCTTGCGCAAGATCGGCAACAGATCGCGCACGTTGTTTCCGTCGATCGGGCCGACGTATTTGAACCCCAAATCTTCAAACAGCATCCCCGGCGAGACGAACGTCTTGAGCGACTCGTCGAGGCGCTTGGCCAGCGATTGCAGCGTCTCATGGAACGGCGCTTTGCCGAGCGCCTTCCAGATGTCTTCGCGCAGTCGGTTGTAACGTGGGTCGGTGATGATCTCCGCCAGGTAGCGGGACATGGCGCCGACATTCGGCGAGATCGAATGGCGATTGTCATTGAGGATGACGGTGATATCGGTGCCGGTGGCCCCCGCGTTATTCAGTCCCTCATACGCCAAGCCGCCGGTCATGCCGCCATCGCCGACAATGGCGACCACTTCGTGGTCCTCCCCTTTGCGGTCGCGGGCGACCGCCATTCCCAGAGCCGCCGATATCGCCGTCGAGGAGTGCCCGGCGCCGAAGGTGTCATACTCGGACTCCTTGCGCTGAAGAAACCCTGACATGCCTTCGTAGCGCCGGATAGTCGGCAGCAGGTCACAGCGTCCGGTGAGCATCTTGTGCACGTACGCCTGATGCCCGATGTCCCAGACGATGCGGTCCTGCGGCGTGTCGTAAATATAGTGCAGCGCCACGGTCAGTTCGACCGCGCCCAGCGAAGAGGCGAAGTGTCCGCCGACTTCGCGGATGACGGAGACAAGGTATTCGCGAATCTCAGAACAGAGTTGCGGAAGTTCAGCTTCGGGGATCCGGCGCAGATCGGCAGGCGACTTGATCGTTGCCAATAGCTGCGGGATCTGAGTATCGCTCACTGTGCCGTCCGTGGCCGCGGTTGCAGGGTTTACCCGTCAGGACCGCTCGGGGATCCCGTAGCGTCCGAGAATGTCGTGCACCCGCGTGCCGATGGACAAGGCGTCATCCCACGGCCGCTGCCACATATTGCGCCCGAAGATCAAGCCGGTGCCGCCCGCTTTCAGGCAGACGTCGACTTTGTGGATCAGATCATCATCGCTGACCCTGGAGCCGCCGGAAAACAGCACCAGGCACTTCCCGGCCGAGCGCACAACGCGGCGCGCCATCGAGAATTCATCGGCTTCAAGCGCAGGATAGGGCGCGGGCGAATCGGGCGATGTGCCCTTCGGCAGGTTTATCTTCACTACGTCGGCGCCAAGTTCTTCTGCCACACGGGCGGCGTAGTCGACGGCATAGAGCGAGTCGCGTCCGCCTTTCTTCTCGATCGCTTCGCCGCGTGGGTATGACCAGACAATCAGCGGCATGCCCGCCGCGTCGGCATCGAAGCGCACTTCGTTCAGTTGGGCGATGTCTTCGTCCTGACGCGGCGACCCGAGATACAGCGTGTAGCCGACCGCATCGGCCCCCAGACGGATCGCATCCTGCACTGTGCCGGTCAGTGTCGAAATCGCCTGGGCGGACGAGGGTACATTCGTCCGTCCATTGAGTTTTAACACCAGCGGGACACGTCCGGCATACTTCGGATAGTACTTCTCGGCCAGCCCGACATGGCAGGCGACACCGGAGTAGTTTCCTGCAATGGCCAGGCGGAAGATGTAATCGGTATCGAGCGCATCGGGATTGTCGAAGAAGTCGACCGGCCCGTGTTCGAGCCCCTGATCGAGCGGCAGAAACAAGAAGGTGCCGTTGCGCGGGCCGAACTGATACAGCATGCGGTACAGCCGCGCTTTCTTCCCGGCTGAGATGTCGAGGTCCCACAGCGACGGGCGCGCGATGCGCTCGGTCGCCGGTGCGGATTTGCGAGGAATGGTCACAGTAACCATGGTCGTGGATCTCCACCGATTGGGTCGGAATGAAAAGTCAAAATGCCCCTGCCCCAATCCGATAAACCGCTTTGAGATAGGGCGCAGGCGAGGGAAGGTCAAGAGCTTTTCGGACCAAGCGAGTCGGACAGAGGGTCGATTGGCAGTCCGACGCCCGACGACGCCGATTCGGGTTTAGTGTCAACGCCTTGCAACACTTTCGAGAGTGGGTCGTTGCAACCGGCTTGAATGTTTCTCTTTAGTCCTTCGGGTTTGCAGCGACGGATCGCGGAATCGGCGAACTCCTCGCGGAACTCTTCCGCCGACAACTGGCTCCATCGCCCAACCGGCGGATTGACGCAATCAACGCGCGGCGAGAACGCCTCCTCGCGTGTGGGGGTGCTGAACCGATTCCAGGGGCAGACATCCTGACAGACGTCGCAGCCGAAGAGCCATCCGTCGAGTTCGCCGGCGATGCCATCGGGGAAGTCTCCCCGGTGTTCGATAGTCCAGTACGAGATGCAGCGGTTGGAGTCGACCACGCACGGTTCGACAATGGCATCGGTAGGGCACGCCTCAATGCAACGTGTGCAGGAGCCGCAAAAGTCGAAATGCGGCTCGTCCGGCGGCAGCTCGACGGTCGTGATGATCTCGCCCAAGAAGACCCACGAGCCGTGGGATCGTGTTATCAGATTCCCATTCTTGCCGATCCAACCCAGTCCGGCGCGCTCGGCCCATGCCTTCTCCATGATCGGACCGGTGTCCACATAGGTGACCGACTGGGAGCCGGGCGCCAGTTCATCGAGAGTCCGCTTCAGCTCGCGAAGTTTCCCCCCCAGCACACGATGGTAGTCTTCCCCCCGGGCATACCGCGACACCTTGCAGCCCCCGACAGTTTCGTCGCCATTGCACGGATGGTAGTAGTTTACGGCAACGGAGACGACCGACCGCGCACCGGGCATGACGTTTTGGACATCGCTGCGCCGTTGGGGATCACGCGCCATCCACCCCATGCCGGCCTGAAAGCCCTGCAGAAGCCATTCCAGCAGGCGGCTGCGGTCTTGGGCGACGGGCCGCGCATCGGCAACCCCGAAAAGATCGAATCCCAACTCAACGGCAGCCGAGGAGAGATGCGCGCGCCGTTGCAATGGCGACAATGGGCCCGGAACACTCACACGTTACTTACGGATTGAGCGGCGGGATCGTGGGATTGCGTTTGATCGGAAAAGGGGGTGACGGCATGTCCGAGGTTCGCGCGCGACCGCAGCATGCTCTCAATCACGTAAATCGACACGGCGACCCAGACGGCGGCAAAGGCGATCCAGTGGTACGTGGTGAATGTTTCGCGATACACAAACTTGCCGAGAAGAAAATGCGCCGATGGCGTGATGTATTGGAGGATGCCGATCGTGGTGAGACTCGCGCGACGCGCGCCGTGTGCGAACAGCAGCAAGGGAAGTGATGTGACGACACCGGTCGATACCAACAACGAGCTGATCCAAACCCCTTGAGTGACGAATGATCCCGATTCCCGGCTGTGGATGAGCATGAGAGCGACCAGCGCCGGAACAAACATAAAGACTGTCTCGGTCCAAAGCCCTTCCAGTGATTCCAGAGCGCTGATCTTGCGCAGGAGACCGTACAGAGCAAAAGTTGTCGCCAGGATTAGTGCGATCGTCGGCACCTCTCGAAGAGAAATTGAGAGGAAGCCGACGGCCAGCAACGCGATGGCAACGGCCACTCCCTGCCACCAGCGCAGACGCTCCCTGAGGACAGCGGCGGCGAGCATCACACTGACGAGGGGGCAGATGAAGTATCCCAGACTCGATTGCAGCACAAAGCCATGGTTCATCGCCCAGATGAAGACATACCAGTTAATCGACAACAGGGCGGCTCCGGCCAACGACGCGAGAAGTGTTCGGGGACGACTCAGATGCCGGGCGATCCAACGCCATCGAACCTGCATCGCCAGCAATACCGACAAGAACACCAGCGACCAAACCATTCGATGCACGAGCGTTTCGGAGGCCGGCACGCTCCCAAGCAGCTTCCAGAATGCGGGCATACTGCCCCACACGATGTAGGCAGCCAGCGCGCACAGAACTCCGGGACGGGTATCGAGTCGATTCATGGGCTTGGCGACCGTGCACATGCGGACGGTCACGGGATTATAGCACCACAATGGCCGCCGTTTCACGGGCTTTCAAACAATGAAAACCCGGTGAGCGGTCGTGCTCACCGGGATGGATTATGATTGATGCAGTAAGGCCGAGGCTACGGGCTGTCGGGTTTGTCGGGCGGGTCTTCGGGACAGAACTTGACCCACCACCCGGCGAAGAAACCATGCATCTGCCGGTCGTTATCGGAATCAGCGTCATCGCTGTTGCGTCCCGCGTGCCATCGCCCGCGAATGATGCCGAAGGGATGCCCGTCAGCGGCGATCCACTCTCCTTCGAATCCGCCGTGGGGGCGATCGGTATCGCCCCGCCACCAGTGACCGCGGAGGTAACCACGGAACTCGCCATCAAGTCCGATGATCTTGCCATAAAACAACTGCGCGTCACCGTGCACGCCGAAATGTCCGCGCATGTGACCGGCGACCGCACCGTCGGCGGACATCCAAGCGCCGAGAAAGTGGCCGGAGACATGATCGTCGTCAAACGCCCAGACGCCGCTGGTCGGTCCGCCGCCGCAGCGATGTACCGCGCCGGAACGTGACTCGATGGAGACCTGATTGCCGAGATTGTCGACATCGACCAGCAAGTCGAGTTCGGCAAGCTCTGAAAACAGAAATGTCTGAGAGTATTCTCCGGCCGAGATGCTCAATGTGCCTTCGTCGTCGGCGACGTCGGCATTGGTCGCGGGCGGATCGACAATTGCCAGGAGCAGGCCGTCGTAGTGAACGGTCGTCTGCGACGCCCACTCGACCAACTGCCGGCTGGTGCGTGGACCCAGCAGATGGTCCTGCGCGCGTTCGAATCGGATCAATCGGCGGACGCCGATGACACCGTGCGATACGGCGGCCGAGCCGGACCAGTCAGTCGCCATCGTGACGGTGGAGTCTCCATCCAGCATGCCCCAACGCACGGCGACCAGATAAACCGTCGCGCCCGCGGCGGAACTCAGTCGATCCCACTCATCCGATTCGACCAGTCCATCGAATGCCGGTTCCGACTCTTCAAATGCCGATGCGGAGAGCATCTCGCCGAATTGCGGCGATTCGTTCGTTGCCGTGTATCCGCCGTACGGCGCCTCGAGCGACAACGCGCCGTCGTCGATGGCGGTTCCCGATGAGGGGCGCTGTGAACAGCCACCGAAGAGCACGGCTCCGAACAGCAACGGAGCCACGAGCGTCTGAAGTGTCCATCGTTTCATTTTTATCTCCCGAAATGGATCATCAGTTCGACCGGTGTGACGGCTTTGACACTCAGCCGACCATGCCGGTCTGTCGGCCATTCCCCCCGGATGGTGCGGCCTGCGGTGCGCCCTGAAAGCGCGGCCCGCGGCCTTCCGGTTCGAGGTTTCGCAATGCCTGATACACCACCTCCTGCTCGGATGAGAGGACGTCGCGAATTTGTTCATCGGCACGGTCGCGGACGGCGTCGAATGCCTCGCGCCTGGCCGCCCGATCGTCAACTTTCCCACGACCGGGCTGCCAGAGGCCGGTGCGTTCGGCATCGGCCCGCGTGAGAATGGAACGCACCTGCTGCGATTGATCCATGTTCAGATCCAGAATCCCGGTGAGAAAATCGAGGCGGTCGCTGAGACGGTCCCGACGGAAGGATTCGACTTGTTGCCGTCGCTCGTCCCGGCGTTGTGATCGTGATTCCTCCAATTGCCGGTACTGCTCATCGGTGAGGATTTCGCGGATGCGCGCATCGAGCGCCTCGCGGGTCGTACGGGACTCTTCGCGCGTATCGCGCCAGTCGGAGCGGCGAGCGTCACGCAGCGCGCGCATCTGCTCGCGCATCGCCGCGAACGCCTGTTCAATGTCGTTTTGCTGCGTCTCGCTCAAATTCAGGGTCCCGGAGAACTCACCGAGAATCCGTTCGCCGCGCGGTCGAGAATCCTCCTGCGATCGTTGGATGCGATCCCGCTTTTTGTCGAGTGCGCTGCGGCGCGTTTGCGCTCGATCTTCCTTTTGCGCCGCCAACAGTTCGGTCAACGCGACGAACTGTTCGACGGTGAGAACATCGGACGCCGCCAACAGGAATTGCGGCATCGGCTGCCGGGAGAAGCTGCGATCACCAGGCCATGCGCGACCACGCTGGTCCTCCGCGCGTGAGGCCCGCCTTTCTTCCTGACGGCGCGCAATCGCCTCATCCCAGTCGCCGAGCGCCACGGCCATCCTCGCGGTCTGGTCTTCGGTGAGCGCGACAGCCGACTTCACTTGCTCCAGGGATGGGGGCGCCATCCAGAATCCGCCGAAGCGGGCCGCGGATTCGGCGTTCGGTTGCAGCGATCCCGTGGCACCATCGCCATCCGATCCCTGACATCCCAGCAATACTCCCGCCGCCACGATTCCGAGGGCGATCAGCAGCAACATACTCCAGGGAGTCCGTTCACAGGATACTGCCCTTGCGCGTCTGTTCATGAGAGATCCTCCGTTCATCCGAATTATACCAGTTGATCGCCAAATCCAACCCGGTCCTCGCTCACTGGTTGCCGCCCACATAGGCCGGTGCCGTCAACGTCAGCATAGCCGAGAAGATCAACGCGTACCGGAGCAGGCAGTGGTCGTCGTGGCAGAGCATCGGGCAGGACAATTGCAATGGCCTTGCCAGAGATTGTGAATCGGTCGCGAGACATGGACGATGAGTGTCTAAAACGCGGTACACCAACGGGTTGGCGACGGCGGAGGGATGTACACTTAACACGGTGCCGCCAGACTGCTGGCCCACTATTGTACCGTACGGTTCATTTTAGTTCCGATTAGGTAATACAGCGGGGCACATTGGCATGATGCGGGAGTCGTAGAGCTGGCTGAATACAGAATGAAGTCTCCTTCCAACAGACGTTCGCGGAGAAGATGGCTCATCGCCTCCGCTGTGATCGTCATGCTGCTTGGCGTCAACATCGCCTACCGCATGATCTTCTCGGAGCTTCGTCGTTCGCTCGATGACAGTATGAGTGAGCAGTTGGCCGGATTGGCGGAATCGTTTGCCGAGGGGATCGATGCACTCCTGTTGTCCGGTGCGACATCCGAGGGACGCGACTTTGCGCCGGAGGCGTTTCTGCGCCTCTGGGATGCCGCGCGCGCCTATGCGTTGGCGAACCGCCTTGTCGACGTGACCATTCTCGACACGGCGTGGAACGATCTGTTGGCAGCGGACAGTGACTCATTGTCTCGCGCCATCGGCGCGTTGCTCGATCAAGATGCACGTCGCCCGCTGCTGGCCGGATTGACATGGGTTTCGGAGACCTACAGTTGGGGTGAGAGTTTCTATCGCAGCGCGTTTGCGCCGATCTTCGACCCAGCCGACGGGGTCGTTGTCGCTGTCGTGAGAATCGAGGCGGATGCGGAATACTTTTCCCCATTGGCCCGACTCAGTCAGGTCGGCTGGCTGATCCACGTTTTGTCGCTGGTGCTGGTCGTCGCGCTGGCGGGGGTATTCTGGTGGTACAACGCCCGTGAACGCGCGTGGGAGCACAATCTGTTGCACTCGGAAAAACTGATCGGACTGGGACGACTGGCGGCGACCATCGCCCACGAGATCCGAAACCCGCTGGGGATCATCAAGGCGACCGCGCAGCGACTGGAACGCCTCGAATCGCGGGGTGCGATCTCGTCGGAGGAGCGGCGAGAGCTGCTGCACTTTATTCCCGAGGAGACGGACCGTCTCAACCGCATCCTGACCGGCTACCTGGGGATCGCCGATCCGGTCGCCCCGCGCCCGGTGGCCATCGATGTCCACGACCACCTGCGTGACTGGATCGCCATCGCCTACGATGGAAGCGATTCGGGCGCGCTCGCGCCCGATGTGCGCATCGAGGAGACCGGCCCGATCCTCGCCGATGCCGAGGCACCGCGTCAGGTCATCATCAATCTCGTCCGCAATGCCATCGATGCATCGCCGCAGGGATCATCGGTGACCATCGAGTGGAAGCAGACGCACGATGATTGCCTCAGTCTCGAAGTCGCCGATGCGGGTGCCGGTATTCCGGACAAAATGCGGGAACGCGTATTCGAGCCGTTTTATACGACCAAGGTCAGGGGCAGCGGGTTGGGATTGTATGCCGTCAAGACGCTGGTCGAACGAGACGGCGGCAGCGTGGCGGTCATCGACAATCCCGGCGGCGGCGCCCGGTTTATCGTGACATGGCCGAAGGCGCCGTCGGATCCATCACTCCAAAAGGCAGGAGCACAGGTTGTCCCGAATACTGATCGTCGATGACGAAGAACGCATCGGGCTGCTGTTGTCCGACACGCTGGTCGATCTGGGCCACCGGGCGGAGTATGTCACCGACGGCTCGTCGGCGATCGACCGCATCCGCAAGGGCTCCTTTGATCTGGTCATCACCGATCTGCGGATGGAGCCGGTTGACGGCATGGCCTTGTTGACATCGGTCCGTCGGATGGACACCCGGCCCGATGTCGTGGTGTTGACGGCGCACGGGTCGACATCGTCGGCCGTCGCGGCGATGAAGGCAGGGGCGCTCGACTATCTGTCGAAGCCGCTGGATTTGGACGAGCTGTCGCTCTGGGTGCAACGTTGGGATGAGCAGCGACGAACGCGCGAGCGGGTCGAATCGCTGCAGCGCGATCTCGCATCGCTCGTGGATGACGAGCTGGTCGGCGATTCGCCGCCGATGCGCCGCTTGCGACTGCTGATCGATCGCGTCGCCCCGACGGAGACGACGGTGTTGATTACGGGGGAATCAGGGACGGGCAAGGAATTGGTGGCGCGCGCCATCCACCGGGCGTCGGGGCGGGCACAGCGACCGTTTGTCGCCACCAATTGCGCGGCGCTCAGCGAGACCTTGGCCGAGAGCGAGTTTTTCGGTCACGAACGTGGCGCGTTCACCGGAGCGATTCGTCAGCGCGCAGGACGCTTCGAGCTGGCCGACAGCGGCACACTCTTTCTCGACGAAATCAGTGAAGTCTCCGACGCGTTTCAGGCCAAGCTCTTGCGGGCGTTGGAGGAGCGCGAAATCGTCCGTGTCGGCTCGGCCGATCCGATCAAAGTCGATGTGCGTGTCGTGACTGCGACGAATCGCGACCTGGCTGTGAGGGTCGCCGATGGAAAGTTTCGGGAAGATTTGTTTTTCCGTCTCAATGTCTTTCCGATCCATGTCCCGCCGCTGCGGGAGCGGACGGCGGACATACCGGCGATCGCGGCGTATTTCCTGCGAAAGTTTCGCTATCCCCTGACAGCACTGGCCGAGGGTGTCATCGACAGACTGTGCGCCTACCGCTGGCCGGGGAATGTGCGGGAACTGCGCAATGTCCTGGAGCGGGCGACCATTCTCGCGTCGGGTGGGCCGATCACAGCGGATGATCTGAATCTCAGCGAACGCCAGCCATCGGCGGTGCTGCATCCTGAGCCGCCGGCGGCGGAACTTTCCGACGGATTGGATGGGGCCGAGCGGCAGATGATCGAGCGGGCGCTGCGGGAGGCGGGCGGGAACAAGAGCAGGGCGGCACGCGCATTGAAAATCACCCGGCGCGTGCTGTATGCGCGCCTGAGAAAGCATGGGCTGGAGTAGATGCGATCCCACCCGGCAGCATTCACACCGCCAGGCAGGACACGGCCGCTCACCCATGCCGCCGGCCGATTCAATATCCCGTCTTGTGCGATCGCCATGCTGATCGGACTGTTGTGGACATCGGACGCCGTCGCGCAGGACAGTCTCCACTCCGCCGATCTTACCGACAACGAGCATCTGGCCACAGTCCGCGATGAACTGGTCGCGACAGACCAGTTGATCCGGCAATGGACCGACCGAGTGACGCGGCGGCCGGTCCCCTTCCTGCAGAATCGTGTGCGCGAGGCGCAGCGGATGCAGGGCGACGCATGGCACGATTACCGCGGCAACAGTCCACTGCGCGCGTTGCGTCGAACCCTCGCGGCCAGGGACCTGCTGAGTTTGCCCGTACGGGGAATGGAGCGACGCCGCCCCGATCGCGGACAAGAGCCATTGCGGATTGATCGGCAGGCGGATCGTATCGGCGCGGCGATTACGCGTTCGGAATCCCTGATCGACCGGACCGATGCCGGAGCGATGGAAACGCTGAAGCGGGCGGGCGACGCCCACGCGGCGGCGCGTCGTGCCATGGAAAGCGGCGATTGGCGTTCTGCGTCCGATCATCTCCGGCATGCGCGCGCCGCGTTGCGTGAACTGCTGTTGTCCGGGGATGAATCGATCAATGCCGACGCGGTGGCCGCACTCATCGAGGAATCCCGGGAGCGCTGGCTGGCGATTGCCGCCCGTGTCGGCCCTCCCGGCTCAGCGGACATCGAAGTCGGGCTGGACCAAGCCGGGAACAACCTCGACACGGCAGCCGATGCCCTGGGTTCGGGCCGATTCCTGCGGGCGTTGCTTCATGTGCGGCGCGCCAACGCCTTGTTAGACGAGATTGAAGACGGCCTGTAACTGTCGGGGGCCAGCCAGCGGCTTCAAAAAAGCTATTGCGCATCCGAGCAGACCTTTTAGTTTGCAGTCAGTCAGAGACACAAGGAGACGGGTCGGGGCCACGTGCCCTGTCCGACCGGAGCCAGCAATATGTAGACCGAACTTCGCTTCTACGCCCTCAGGGCAAGCCGCATACAATCCCTCCTTTAAACCTGGGTGATGAAATCCTCCGCTCTGCGGAGGATTTCATTTTTCTGTCATTGCGAAACCGGCCGTCGGAGCGGTTAATCCATCCATGCGCCGGTTGTTGACGCCCACGGTTCTCTCGGCATTCCTCAGTATCGGTATATCGGCCCACGCCACCCCGCGTTTGTCCGCCTCTTACGGTCAGGATTGTCATCTCTGCCACGTCAATCCGACAGGCGGCGGACTGCGGAACGACTACGTGAACAAGTATGTCGGTCCGACCGAACTGACGCTGAAACCGCTGGCAGCGCACGAGCGGACACGATGGCCGGAGCCCAAGCTCAACGAGCAGATTCGAATCGGCACCGACATCCGCTTTTTGTATCTGGCGACCGACGATGTCGCGACGCAGTCTCGCGGTGCGCTCAAGAATACTTTTTTTCAGATGCAGGGCGATGTCTACCTTGCGTTTGAGCCGAGCCGGGAGTTTGTGCTGTATCTGGATCGCGGGATTCAGGGCGGATATGAAGTCTTCATGCTGGGTCGTTTCCTTCCGGAACATGGCTATCTGAAGGTCGGACACTTTGCCCCCGACATCGGCTGGCGTTGGGATGACCACAACCACTACACGCGCGAGAAGCTGGGATTGGATTTTCCCGGGGCGGCGCAAGCGGGGATCGAGGTGGGGGTCCGGCCGGGACCGTTGGTCTTCTCGGCCGGGGTGTTCAACGGCTCCAGCGGCGGGTTCGGCAGTCTCGACGACAATTCGCAAAAGGAGTTCGTCGGCCGTGGGCTTTATCGGATGGCACTGGGACAGTCGGCGCAAGCCGCATTGGGCGCAAGCGCGCGGGTCAATCGCGGCAGCACATTCCGCGAAAAGCTATGGGGCATCCTTGCCCAGGGGCGGTGGGGCCCCTTGACATATGTGGGAGATTTCTACAAGCGTCGCATGGAAGATGTCCGCGATGAGAACGCCGTGTTCCGGTCGTGGCTGTTCACGCAGGAGCTGGATTTGCTTGTACGCGATGGCGTCGACGTGTATGTGGCATGGGATTACTTAGACCCCGATCTTGACTTTGCAACCGGTACACAGACTCAAATCACGCTCGGCACACGTGTTTACCTGCGCCACTATCTGAAGCTTGAACCGCTGGTACGTTACGAGGAAGGTGAAACCGTACCGGGGCGTAGGACCAACAGCCGCGTCGAGATCATTCTGCACGGATACTACTAACCGTCACCCTGGCTGCGCCGCGCACTGAGCGTTGTGACCGTTCCGTACTCCAGACCTCAACTGAGGCGACGTGCCGGCTGTCGGGTATTGGCTCTTGTAACCCTCGCGACGATATCCGCTTGTACCGACCTGGGAACCGGCACCCGTCCGCAGAGGGAGTTCGTGTCTTTCAGCGCCCAAGTCTTACCGATCTTCCAATCCAATTGTTCCGGTGCAGGGTGTCATATCGGCAGTGCGGCAAATGGGCTGAGTCTGGCCAGCTACGAGTCGCTGATGTCGGGCGCCTCGGTGAGCGGTCCGGTCGTGATTCCCGGCAGCGCCGACGATAGCTACATCATCCTGATTCTCGAAGGAACGGTCACGCCGCGCATGCCGTTCGGCCGCGCACCGCTGGCGGATACGTTGATTCAGATTATCCGCACATGGATCGATGAGGGCGCCCTGGACAACTGAACGCGCGGATGGCCCGAACCCTGTCTCTTCAGCCCGATTTCTTGAATTGTACCGCTGTCGTCTTTTCGTGCTTTCCGAGGAGATCGTTGACACGGACGGTCAGGACGTATTCTCCCGCAGCCAGATCGTCGATGTCAAATGAATCGACATGGCTGACGTGGCGTGAATTCCCCGTGCGCGGCCCGCTGTGGGCCGCATCGTAGGATTTCTTCTCGCGGCGTTCGATTCCCGAAATCTCGTAGGAGATCGAGAAGTGGGATTGGCCGTCGTCGTTTAAGAGAAGATTGTAAACCTCAAAATAGAATGACAGCGGTTGCCCCGGCAGATAGACACGTGACGGCAACGGCACCACCACGCGGTCACTTTTGACGAACGAGGCGCCCGGCTCGAAGATGGACCAGACATACGACGCCAGCTCGATGTCCGAGATTTCCTGCACTTCCGGGACGATGAACTCGGGCAGTCTGAAGTTCTTGATGTACGTTCCCGACTTCCCGGAGATCAAATCGTCGACACGCACAATGAGCGCGTATGCTCCCGGCGCCAGGTCGAGCACCTTCTGCTCGACCATCAGGCGATTGTCGGACTGGTTGCCGACAATCCGTTGGATGCGGCCTCCCTCTGCGTAGACATCGCGTTGCTCGTCGTCTCGGACGATGACGGTGCGTTGGATCGTGATGGATACGGAGTCTTCGGCACGCTCGAGCTCGGAGAGCGGGTAGCCAAGATTGATATCGACCCGCCAATTGCCGTCCTCGCCACGGAAGCGCACCACGTCGAGGGAGTAATCGATCAGGTTGCGGCCGTACTCGTGGTAGTAGATCGCCGGCTGCAGATCGACCGCACGCAGACGATTCTGATAGAACTCGGCGAGATCCTGACGCTCCGAAAACGGGTCGGTCACCGGGACCATCTCGAAACTGTCCCAGCCACGTTTGTCCTCGAATTGAAATGTCTGGTTCCAGCGGTAATAGGTCCAGACTTCCGTAGCCGCGTTGACGTTGTCTAATGGGTCGTCGAATCTGTCGTCCTGTTCGCGCCGGAAAGCCGAAGTTGGATCGTCATCGACCCCGCGGCGGATCAGGCGCTCGTCGGGCTGGCCATAGCGGATGTATACCTCTCCCCGTTCATCCCACGGCGGCCCGCCGGAATGGCTGCCGAACAGATAGATCGCGTGGTAGACGCGCCGTTCGTGCTCGTCCTTGAATTCGTTTTCGGTTGAAGCGGGTGTCGGGTCGTGGCTGACCCAAAACTTGCGCAGCCACTCGGCCGATTCGAGTGTGTCGGCAATCAAGACATACTCGGCATAGTCGTCCTGTCCCAGCAGCGCCTTGAGGGCAGCATCCCTCTGGCGATCGGTCAACGGGGGGCGCTCGCCGGGGAGGGGCAATGTCGAGCCGCATCCGGACAGGAAGAGGACGGCCAGAATCGGCAGATTCACGCGTCGTAGATTCATGGGTGTTATCGCCAGAGATTGAGGAGCAATCCCGACACCGGTAATAATTACACGGGATCGGCAGGTTGTCTGCAACTAATACGTCCCGCAAACACACCCGGTAGCGCAAGTCGCCGACCCTGAAGGGATTACTAACTCTTGCGCGGTCTCGGATCGCAGTCGATTATTCGACGATGCGATCTGATACGCTCGAGAGAACTCGGGTGGTTGAATCCTCACGCAGGAGGTCGGGACATGCTGGAAACCGGTATGAACTACTGGGCGATCCTCATTGCGGGTGCGGCCGCATGGATTCTGGGAGCACTCTGGTATACGCCGCTGCTGTTCGGCAACACGTGGATGGCGGGCATCGGGAAGACCAAAGAGCAGGTCGAGAAGGACTATTCCCCGGTCAACCTCGTCTGGGCGCTGCTGGGATACCTGATCGCAGCTTATGGTCTGGGCAGGATCCTCAGTTGGGTGGCCGCAGACTCGCTGGCAGACGGGCTGATGATCGGCGTGCTGGCGGCGGTCTGTCTGGTCGCCGCACCGGCGGCGGTTGATGATGTCATGGAGGGACGCCCACGAAGTTTGTACTTCGTGAACGCCGGCTACAAGCTGGTGACATTCGCCGTCATGGGTGTCATCCTCGGATTGTGGCGCTGATCGGGAGATTCCAGACAACTCCGATCGGCCATGCGGTCAGGAATAGCCGTTGTCTCCCGGCTTGAAGTCCTCACGGCGCAGTCAGCCGCCGGCCCGATAGATGTCGCCGGAACTGGACTCGCGGCTGTTGACATCGGGGTTGCCGTAATAGATGACATCACCGCTGCTGGAGCAGCGGGCATCGAGCCGTCCTGTGACCCGGACATGCGCATCGCCGCTGCTTGAAGTCCGAACGACCGCCTGATCGCATGTGAGCCCGTCTCCGACGAAATCTCCCGAACTGCTGATCGCAACGTGGAGTGCGGGAACCGCGCCGCCGTCGATTTCCAGATCGCCGGAACTGCTGAGCCGCGCATCGAGGCGCTCCGCTGCGACCCGGCGAATATAGACGTCGCCGGAACTCTCCAGCTCGACATGCGCGTCGCCCTCGCAATGCAGCGCTTCCATTTCCAGGTCACCGGAGCTGATCGAAAAGATTTCAAAATCAACGGCGTTCAGATCGGAGACGACGAGAACGTCGCCGCTAGATGTGATGGCGATCGCCTCCAGCCGCTTGATGACAACGGTGAACCGCACCGGGCGGCGCGTACGGAGACTGACGCCGTCGGAGGTGGTGATCCGCAGTCGTCCACGGGTGACATCGGTGATAAAGTGTTCCAGGAGGTTGTCATCCGCCTCGATGGTCAGTTCATCGCGATCGCCGATTTCGATGGTCAGCTCGCCGATGGTGGCCAGCTCGATTTCGGTGGCGCCGGAGATATTGCGCGTTTCGCTGCCCTCAATGCCGGAGCCCCTGATAATCTCGCGGCGGTCCCAGATGCCGCCGAAGGCGTCGATCACAAGCACGCCCACGAGAATCAGGGTCAGACTGCCGATCCGTCCGAAATTCTTTGCCATACGGTCCCTTTCGCTGTGCGACCCCTGGCGAGTCACCGGCCGCGCCTGACTCTCTGGGATACGGGAGGGCGTCCGTCGGGTTTCAACTGTTCAGTTGTCCGAGCAGATCAAACAGCGTGGGGCGGTTACGACGAACAGCCGTGGCCGGGACAATTTTTGGTGCCGAAGGAGGGATTCGAACCCTCACGCCCGTAAGAGCACTGCGCCCTGAACACAGCGTGTCTGCCAGTTCCACCACTTCGGCACCCTGTCTGCGTGACACACATCAGGGCCGCAAGGGGCGATTATGGCGATTGGCCCGACTCAGGGCAAGGCGGTTTTGGTTGGTGAGAGTCTGCGGGCAGGGTTTAATTCATGATGGCCCATACGGTGGGAGCATGTGAAATGAGTCAAAATAAGGACAAGGCCGTCCATCCGGTGACGACCAACCGGCAGGCGCGATTCCGTTATGAAATCCTCGAAACCGTCGAGGCGGGACTGGTATTGACCGGGACCGAGGTCAAATCGCTGCGCACCGGCAAGTGCAGTCTCGGAGAGGGATACGCCACGGTCGAGAACGAAGAGGCCTGGCTCGTTAACGTGCACATTCCCGAGTACACCGAGGGCAACCGTTTCAACCATGATCCCCGACGCCGCCGTAAGCTGTTACTCACCAAACGCCAATTGCGCTACTTCAACGGGCAGCTTCACCAGAAAGGGCTGACGCTGGTTCCGATGCGCCTGTACTTTAGCGGACGGGTCGCCAAGGTCGAATTGGGGCTGGCACGGGGCAAGAAGCTCTACGACAAACGCCAGACGATCCTGCGACGCGAGAGCGACCGTCAGATTGAACGCGAAACCTTCCGACGCCGTTGAGACTACAAGCTTGTGGACATTGTGACTGCAGAAAATGCCAGGGGATCTATCGCACGGCGGACGCTCGTTGTGAGCGCGCTATTCATTCTGCTGGCTTCCGATGATGCCACGGGGCGTTCGATCGACATTGAACTGGACGGCAACCCTGTGCGGATCGAGGCGTATCGCGTTGATGGACGGGATTATGTCTCCCTGCAGGGACTCTTCGCCGCTCTGGCCGCCCCGATGCGCTGGGACGGCACCACCGGGCATTTGCGTGTCGAGTTCGACGGCCAGATCTGGTCATTCTGGTGCAACTCGGCGATTGTGGGCCGCGACGACGACGCCATCATGCTCGCCGGTCCGGTGCGCCTGATCGACCACTCAGCGGCCGCCTCGGTCGACGCCATCGTCACCCTGCTGAACAACCACTCCCATCGCCGCCTGTACTGGGAGGACGACCGCCTCGATATCCGCGGCGGGCAGTACAACGTGACCGGATTTGCCGTGCAGAATCGAGAGAATGGGACATTGATCGAGATCGATCTTGCCGAACCCTTGCCCGTCGAGTGGAGCCGTTCGGAAGGCAACTGGATCAACATTTCGCTCTACGATGCCCGTGTCGATGTCGACGCGATGAAGCTGTCGGGGCGCGATCCGGTCTTGCGCGAAGTGCGCACGCATCAGTTCGACGGGTCCGCGCAGTTGTCGTTTCGCCTGCGACAGTCCTATTCGACCTGCTTTGTGAACACGGAGGAGCGCCCACCCCGTTTGACGATCATGATCCGGGATGAAAACGCAGAGGTCGAAGGGCTCGACGACTCTGTGGAGCCGATCGGCGGCCGTCGCTCTCGCGACCCGATGAATGTGATCGTCATCGATCCCGGCCACGGCGGCATCGACAGCGGGGCGACCGTGCACGGGAGCCGTTGGACGGAAAAGGATGTCGCGCTGTCGGTGGCCCTATTCCTGCGGGAGCGTTTGGAGAATGATGATCGTTTCCGGGTCGTTATGACCCGCTGGGACGACGCGAGCGTACCAATGCAGCAGCGGATGGCCGGCGCCAATGACGATCTCGGCGATTTGTTCGTTTCGATTCACGTTGATCGATCTTCGGACCCCAATACTTCGGGAACGCAGACAATGTTCTGGGGTCGGGCGGGGAATGTCGATGCCGTGGCGACCGCCGAGCGGGAAAACTACGACCCGGCGGATGCGGCACAACTGGCCGGTAACGGGGCAAGTGCTTCCCTGCCCGCACTGACCGCACCGACATATCAGCAGGCGTCGGCCGACCTGGCGCAGTCGATCCAGAATGCGCTGGAACGAGAGTTGAAGCTGCCGGGACGCGGCGTCGATCAAGCGGATTTGACGATGCTTTCGGGATTGCAGATGCCGTCGGTGGCCGTCTTTCTGGGGTTCTTGGGCAACCGTCAGGATGAGAATCAACTGCGGCGCGAGTCGTACCATCGCGATGCGGCCGAGGCGATCTGTCGCGGGATTCTCGACTATATCGCCCACACCGAGTCGGAGCCCTGATGCCGGCGGAATTCCGTGACAATCCCATCGGCATCTTCGATTCCGGCGTCGGCGGACTGACGGTGCTTGCGTCGATCGCACGCACGGTGCCCGGCGAGTCATTGGTGTATTTCGGCGACACGGGGCGCTATCCCTACGGGGTTCGTTCCAACGCCGTCATTGCCGGATTCGCGCGGCAGATTACCGCCTTTCTCGAAGAACAGCGCTGCAAGTTGATTGTCGTCGCCTGTAACTCGGCGTCGGCGGCGGCCATGGAGGACATCGTGGCAATGGCCTCAATACCGGCCATCGGTGTCATCGAACCGGGAGCAAAACAAGCGGTGGCGCAGACGCGCAATGGGCATGTGGGTGTGATCGGCACCGAGGCGACGATCAACTCAGGGGCGTATCAGGCAGCGATTCGCAAGCTGAACCCCAATGTCGCCGTGACGGCACGGGCCTGTCCCCTGTTTGTGGCCTTGGCGGAGGAGGGCTACGCCGGGCATCGTGTGACCAAGACAGTCGCCGAGGAATACCTGCGGCCGATGGTGAACGAAGTTCAGATCGATACGCTGGTCCTTGGCTGCACCCACTACCCGCTGCTGAGAGACGACATTGCGGCCGTCTGTGGAGACGCGATCGGTCTGGTCGATTCCGCCGATGCCGTGGCACGGAGTGTCGGGGCATTGCTGGACGAGCACGATCTTCGAAGCAACAGTCGATCTGCGCCGCTGCGACACTTCTATGTCTCCGACACTCCGGATCGTTTTCGACGTGTCGGCGCCCGTTTCCTCGGTCACGAACTGGGCACTGTTCATGTTGTCGAACTGGAATCCCTCGGCCACAAGGCCGATGTTGCCGTTTGACGAGCCCGCCGACTCTACCGGATTCCGGGTTGAACCCTGCAAACCCCAGACTGGTGCTGGCAACAGCCAATCGGCACAAGATCGCCGAAATCCGCGCGATTATGGGACACATGCCGATCGACATCACCGACATACTGCAAATCGGCGGGATCGCATCTCCCGAGGAGACGGGGGCTACGCTGGAAGAGAATGCGTTGATCAAGGCCCGTGCCGTTCACCACGCGACCGGCTTGTGGACTTTGGCCGATGATTCGGGGCTGGAAATCGATGCCCTCGACGGCGCGCCGGGTGTGTTCTCGGCGCGTTACGCCGGCCCGAAGTGTTCATTCGCCGACAACAACGCGAAGGTGCTGCAATTGCTGGACGATGTTGCCGATGTGAAGCGCACGGCCCGGTTTGTTTGTGCCGCGGCGCTGATCGGACACCAACGGGACGCCGATGTGTTTGTCGGGACAATTGAAGGCAGGATCACGAGGGAACCACGCGGGCAAGGCGGCTTCGGGTATGATCCGATATTTTTTGTTCCCGAACTGGGCAGGACGTTCGCCCAAGCCACGCCCGCCGAGAAGAATGGGCTGTCGCACCGAGGCGTGGCCTTTCGCAAGGCCGCGCAACGACTGCGAGAACTAGCGGTCAAAAGTTCGTGACGGCCGGGCGGGCGGGCGCCATATTTTGTCATGTTGTTGCGTCCGTCTGGTACCATCAATGGACTGATTGCCGCAAACGGGGTGTAGCGCAGCCTGGTAGCGCGCTTGCTTTGGGAGCAAGATGCCGGAGGTTCAAATCCTCTCACCCCGATTGTTGCACACTGACTTGAACGGCAAAGCCGCCATTGCCCCCGTAGCTCAATAGGAAGAGCAACAGCCTTCTAAGCTGTGGGTCGCAGGTTCGAATCCTGCCGGGGGTACGGTTCATTCTACTCCAAAGATATACGGAATCGATCGCACATTAAACTTGACGTCGAACTGACCGCATGGCTGATTCGCGACTGTTATTTAGGTGCGAACTCTGACACACCCGGTCGGGGTGGGGTCAGGCAGCACAACCAACATCTATCACAGCAGGAGGAAGCAATGAGTAGGCGCGTTTTATGGGCTGCGGTCGTTGCGATCGGGGTCTTAGCGCTGCTGGGCCTCAGCCAGTCCGATGCACAGACGGGCGCCGAACCGATGTCCCGCGAGGAAATCTACAAAGACATGGAAGCGACGCTCGGTCTGGTGCCGACATTTATGAAGACCGTCCCCGACAACTCACTTGAGCTCGAATGGAACCTGCTCAAACAGGTCCAGATGGCGCCGGGCGCGATCCCCAACAAGTATCGCGAGCTGATCGGCGTCGCGATCTCCGGGATCACCAAGTGCCGCTATTGCGCGTACTTTCATACCCAGTTCGCCAAGCTCAATGGCGCAACGGATGCCGAAATCGAAGATGCCCTGCATTACGCCAAATCGAGCGCGGGATGGAGCGCCTATATCAACGGGATGCAACTCGACTACGACCAGTTCTGCAAGGAAGTGGATATGATCTGTGGTCACGTCCGGTCAGCGTCGGCCGCACAAGGAAAATAGACAGCGGCTCAGTTCAACACGAACGGCCCCCGAATTCGGGGGCCGTTTTTTTTCTCGATGATGGTGACCGCTGCAATGCGGTGGGGTGCGAACGCCAATTGCTGTAGACACGGCGGTCGCGTCAATCGTAGTTTATGCCGCTGCCGCGATGGTGGGTGTAGCTCAGTTGGTTAGAGCACCAGGTTGTGGCCCTGGGGGCCAAGGGTTCAAATCCCTTCACCCACCCCATCTTGCCGGAATCACCTTCGGCGCTGCGTCAGCCGCCATTTCGTCATGACTTCACACGTTTGTAGACAATCTCCATGTTGCGGAATTCTTTTCCGCTGGGTCCCGGGCTGAACATCTCGATTACGTGCGTGTCGTCGCCATCAAAGCGGGTGATGGAGCGCATCGGGACATCCTTCTGACCTACGGTGGGACGGTCCGCCAACGCCTTAAAATTGACCGCTCCGGTGGATGACTCTTCGCGCCCCCGACTGATGGTGAATGCCGTGCTCATCGAATCGGTCCAGATGTCGACATACTCCTTGCGAAAGTTGTCGAAGCCGGTCAGGCCCAGGCCCTCGAACGGCATCTGAGGCGATGTGCTTTTGTAGTCCTGGCGCATGAATCGTCCGCCATGAAACAACGTAAACTCCGCCTCGCCGGTACTCTCCTGTGCCGGCGCGGTCGGGTCCATCCAGAATCTGACGGTCGCGTTCCAACGTCCCTGCAGCTTCTTGAACCGGGCATGCGGCTGACCCGGTGCAGCAAGCTTCATCCACTGCTCCATCATCGTTTGCGGATCCACGGGCTTGTAGGCGAACTTTGCCCTGGCCGACGGACCGGCTTGCGCTGTCATCTTCGGCTTCGCCTTGGCCACGCGCCTGGCGGCTTTCGCCTTCGGTTTCGCCGTCTTTCTCATCGGTTTCTTCGTCGACGGTTTCGACTTCGGTCTTGTCTTCGCTCTGGACTTTGACGCGGTCTTCTTCACGACTTCCTCCCTCTGCGAAACTCTGCGGCATGTGTGGTACGTGTTCGTGGTACGTCAAACACAGTGACTTGGATTCCGCCGTTCATTGCTTCCGTCGTCGTGCATCATACAGCGACACGACGTCACAAATGAATCAACTTTTTCGCGGATACACAAACCGGCCCGGGCTGTCGTCGTTCTCTCCAAGGCAGCCATCGTCAGCCACATCGATTCCCGTCCGAAGCCGGCCAACCGCATGGTCTGTCTCCCTCACTGTTGGGCGCCCCCCCACAGTTTATCGTCCCCAAACCAGGAGGACAGTGTGCGGGCTTTGAACAGCGGGCCGTGCCGTGTCGCCACATCCCGCTGGACAACAACATGTTATATCACTGTTTCGGATCTGCGCTGTCTGGGCACGGCACGTGCGGCATGAAGAGACGGCTAAAGTGCCGATGGCGACCAGAACGAGAGGGTTCCGCAATGTTAAATCGTAAATCAGCGTTGCAGCGCGGCTGGCTGAAAGGGCTGGTGCTGATCGGGATTTTCGGCATCGGGCTGTTTTTAGTCGGCTGTGGAGAGCGGGTGGTTTCGCCCAACGCAGACGACGGGCTGCAAGATCTGATTTGGGCACAGGCCCAGCTCGACAGTGCGGCGGAGTCGCCGGATCAGGTTATCGGCTGGCTGATTACTACGACCGAACATGTGCTGATCGGCCTGCTCGGCGGGACCCTGAACTTCGACCTCGGCGAAGAAAGCGCGACCTTGACCATCCCGGCCGGCGCGCTGAGACTACTGACGATGGTCACCGGGACTGCGACTCACGTCGATTTGAGAATCCTCGATGTCTACATCTTCGACTTCGGCCCTGACGGGCTGACGTTCCAGAAACCGGCAACTTTGACGTTAGAAACCGGTCAGGCGGAAGGCACATTACGACGGCTTTGGTGGCTCAATCCGGCAACCGGATCGTGGGAATATCAGCAAACCGCGTTCGTTGACGCGCACGGCAAAATCTCATTCGAAATCCACCACTTCTCGAAGTACGGCATTAACTGAGCCGAATCCGGAGAACCGACATCGTGCATTCCTGAAGCCCCGGCCGTCGGCCGGGGCCTTTGTCTTTACCCTGAGTCCAGCAGCCGATTTTGTCTTGCGGGTCACAGCAGGCCAAGCTTTGTTCGATGCGTTGCTCGCACCGAAACCGTTTGACCGGAAAACCGCGTCACAGTCGACAGGGAGGGTCGCATGAATGTGAAACGTTACGTGATCGGGAGTCTGGCGGTCTGGGTCTTGATCTTCTTGTTCGAGTTCGTATTTCACGGGATGCTGCTGAAAGGCATGTACGAAGGCGTAAGGCATTTGCTGCGCCCGGAGGAAAGCTTTGTCCGGTTCTTTTTCTGGGTCGTTCTCGGTGAGTTGATGCTGGCGTTTGGCTTTTGCTACATCTTCATCAAGGGTTATGAAGGACGAGGAGTCGCCGAGGGAGTCCGCTTCGGCCTCTACGCCGGCATCGCATTCATGGCTTCTACCATGATCATCAACTATGCCGTCCAGCCATGGCCCGGCAGTCTGACGGCGGCATGGATCATCGGGTACTTGATCGAACTGATGCTGGCCGGTGTGGTGATCGCGGCAATCTACAAACCGGCGACCACCTCGTAGCGATCGTTACCATCAAAGCCGGAACGCTCTGGTCGGTAACCACGTGGGCATTCTCATCAGAGTCGCTCTCGTAAGTTTGCTTGGTGCATCCGGGGGCGGGTGAGACCGCATATCCCGGAACGAGACGGCGTCTCGCGCGTGAGTTGATCGCCTACAGCAGTTGTCCGGAGCGGACACGTTCATCGAGCAGTCGGCAACCCTCCATGAGGATCGACTCGTTGGAGAGTTGGTTATTGGGCGGCGGCAATACGTCGGTATCGACCGGCTCGACCGTCCAGGTGCCGTCGGTCCACGTCAGTCCTTCGTAGACAGCATCCGGTCCCTCGGTTTCGGCGGATTTGGCAAACGTGAGCACACCGGCATTCAGGTAGATGCGCAGTTTGGACTTGTCGGGACCGTTCGGTTCGACCGTCACGCGCACCGTCTTGCGTCCCGGACCGAGAACCTGAAGCAAATCCATCAGATTCATGTCGGCGAGGCGTCCACGCGCGCCGACTGCGTCGGCGAGATTGCCGGATTGCTGCTTGCGGGCGGCCAGGATTTTGCCTTCGAGCTTGCGCAGTTTGCTCACCAACAGGTCCAGGTTGTCTTCGAGAGCGATGATGTCTTCGAGTCCGCGCTCCAACAGCCCGGTCATCGCGGTCAGGGACGATGCGTCGGTCAGCAGCAGGGTGGGGATTCGACCGAAGTCGATCCCGGAGGATTCCAACTGTGAGACCATGATGTTGATGGCCTCGACATCACCGGGAATTGCGAGAATCAGCACGTCGGGTTCGCGGCGGCTGATCAGCTCGACGACGGCATTGATCGAGTTTTGTGATACGGTCGGATACCCTTCGTTGCGCAATCGCATCTCCAGCGATTGCTGGCGAGCGAGATCCTCGGCGAAGATCATGACCTGCCCGAGACTGCGCGTCGTCCGCTGGTCGAGCAATTCCTCCTGGATCATCTCGATGAATGCCTCGACCACTTCCAGCAGGAACATCGATCCGACCTGGTCGCGGAGCTTTTTTTTGATCGCATCGAAGCGGTCCAGCGACAGGCGGTCATTGGGGGTAACGCTGTCGCAGAAGACATCGACGATGGTCAGAATGTTGCCGCCCAAAACCTCGATGGGAAGGCGCGCGGTGTACTTGCCCGCGACGTCGGCGTACATCCGCCGCAGCATTTCCAGCACGACCGCCGAATAGTTCAGCGAGGTGAGCAGCTTGACGGTCATCCGCACGACGCTGCGGTTGTCCTGCACCTGATCGCTGCTGTAGTAGTAGCGCGCCAGGTCGTGGACATACGCCGCGTTGCTGATCATCACGCGGTCCTTGTCGGGGATTTCCAGCTTGCGGCACAATCGGTCGGCGTATTGGCCGACGCGGGCGCCGTGATTGACGGGCAGCCGTGCCTTCGACGACAGAAGCGAGGTGAACAACTCGAGATTGGAAATGAGCAGTTCCGCCGGCGTCGAGAGCACGCCCTTGCTCAGCATCAGGTCGGAGGCCGAGGAATAAAACCGGATCACGGTGCGCGCCGAGATGCGGCGGGCGCGATCGATGAGATGAATGTAGTCGCCCGAAACCGAACTGCGGATAAACAGCGCCTGGAATCGCCGGTTACCGACGAGCTCCAGCGCGTCATCGGCCGAATCGCAGATTTCGACATGGTAGCCGTCGCGTTCGAAGAGCGACTGGATCAACGGCGCGGTATAGATCTCATCGGTGACCAACAGCAGCGCCGGGCGCACATCGGCGACCGAGTCGGGCAACTGCCCCTTCTCGCCGATGGCGATCTTGCCGGTGTCGGTGGCGCCATCGGGAATGTCCAATAGCTGCTGGTCGGCCAGCGAGATGTCGCGTCCGAGATAATAGCGAGCGATGGCAGTACTCAGCGCGATTTCGGCGGCGACAAAGAGGCGAATCTGCTTTCCGCCGACGACAAAGTTCAGCTCCTTGATCAGATTCTCATCGCCGGGGTTTTCGCAGGCGATCTTGAGCACGTTCTGCCTGCGGTCGAAGTCGAACGGCATCACCCGTCTGGCGGTCGCGACTTTGGCGGGGACCATGGCAACGACTGACGGCAGGATCGCCCGGTCGGAGAGCACGACGCCCTCGCAGCCGAACTGAATCGCCAGCGCCTTGACGAGCGTCGCTTCGTCGATGGTGCGATGATACAGAAGCTGCGACCCGAATTTGCCGCCCTCCGCTTTTTGACGCAGCAGGGCATCCCGAATCTCCTGCTCGGAGACCAGCCCCTCGCTGACGAGGATTTCGTCGAGACGACGTTTGGCTTGGCGCGAAGCCATTTACGCGGTCACCTCAGCGACCGGCTCTTCGACGACGGAGCGATCGACAAACCGTCCCGGGTCGCTGGCGCATCGGATCGCCTCAGCGACCGTGATGATGCCGGCATCGAGCAGTTCGCGCAGGTGGTTGTCGAGCAGTTGCATGCCGTATTTGCGTCCGGTTTGGATGGCCGTCGGGATTTGGTATGACTTTCCCTCGCGGATCAGCGTACTGACCGACGTGGTCCGGCGGAGCAGCTCGAAGGCCACGACCCGGTCGCGGCTTTCCGCGCGCCGCAAGAGCTGCTGCGAGACGATGCCGGTCAGCGAATCCGCGAGCATAATGCGCACCTGCGCCTGCTGCGACGGCGGAAAGACGTCCACGATGCGGTCCACCGTCGCGGCGGCGGTGACCGTGTGCAGCGTTCCCATCACGAGCAGTCCGACTTCCGCGGCGGTGACGGCCAGCGAGATCGTTTCGGTATCACGCATCTCGCCGACCAAGACGACATCGGGGTCTTCGCGCAGCGCGGCCCGCAGCGCCGACGGAAACGATTCGGCGTGCAGTCCAACCTGGCGCTGCGATATCAGCGAATTCTTATTGTTGTGAACATACTCGATCGGGTCTTCGATCGTCACGATATGTCGCGCGAAGCGGGTGTTGATGTGATCGAGCATCGCCGCCAGCGTGGTCGATTTGCCCGAATTGGTCGGGCCGGTCACCAGCACGAGGCCCGACTTGCTTTCGGCCAGTTGCGCGACCGCCTCGGAGAACCCCAGTGAGACCAGATCGGGGATGTCATCGGGGATCAGACGAAACGCCGCCGAGACACCCGATTGCGACCGATAAATGTTGATCCGAAAGCGCGCGACACCCGGCAGACCATAGGCCAAATCGATATCGCCGCCCTTTTCGAATCGGCGAATCTGTTCGTCGCTGAGCAACTCGAAGGCGAGCTGCCGCACTTCCTCTTCGGTGAGATGGCGATGACGCGTCTTTTGCAGTTGCCCGGCGACGCGAATGATCGGCACCGAACCGGGCGACAGGTGCAGATCGGTGGCTCCCGCGGAGCGTACGATTGTCAACAGTTGGTCGATCTTGGCCATGACGCACATTCCCCTGCGTGAGGCGGCTTATGCAGTGTATCGGCAAGAACCGGAACCTGATGCATGCCCGGTCGGGGGATACAGGTGTTCAGGAATTGAACAGTGAGATACCGAGGGGGGCGTGCCGGTCGCCGTCTAACTGCGATCGACGCAACGGCCCAACAGCGTGTTGGGCGTGGCATCGGTGATGAGGACGTCGCGGAAATCGCCGACTGCCGCCGACGGATCGGCGAAAACGACGATCGTGTTGCCGTCGGTTCGGGCTTTCCACTCGCTGGAGCGCTTGCGGCTCTCACCTTCGATCAGGACACGGACGGTCCGGCCGATCATCTCGCGATGGCGCTCCAGTGAGATTGCGCGCTGCACTGCGACCAGACGGCTCACGCGTTCTGCTTTATCCTCGTCGGGGACATCATCGTTCCAGAGCTTCTGCGCGATGGTGCCCTGGCGTTCGGAGTATTTGAAGATGAAGGCCGAGTCGAATTCGACGGCGCGCATTACGCGCTCGGTCTCGAGGTATTCCTCACGTGTTTCGGTCGGGAAGCCGCAGATGATGTCGGTCGTCAGGGTCACATCAGGGATGATCGCGCGAATCTGATCGACGAGTTTCAGGAAGGCGGCCCGTGTGTAGTCTCGATTCATCTTGCGCAGCACGCGGTCGGACCCCGCTTGCAGCGGCAGGTGAATGTGTTTGCAGAGATGCGGGTGATCGGCGATTACATGGAGTAGTTTAGCCGGAAAGTCTTTCGGATGCGGCGATGTGAAGCGGACCCGTTGCATACCGGTCACATCGGCGACACGCAGCATCAAATCAGCGAAATCGGCGCCGTCGTACTTGTATGAGTTGACATTCTGTCCCAGCAAAGTCACCTGCTTGTAGCCGTCGGCGGCCAATCGTTGCGTCTCCTCGACAACGCCGTGGGGATCGCGTGAGCGTTCGCGTCCGCGCGTGTACGGCACGATACAGAACGTACAGAAATTGTCGCAGCCGCGCATGATCGCGATCCAGGCGTTGACGCCGTCGACGCGCGCCGGCGCGATGTCGTCGTAGGTTTCGTACTCGGAAAGATCGATCGACACGCCGCGTTCGCGCAAACCGCGAGCGCGGTCAATCAGGTCGGGCAGGGTCCGGTAGGCATCCGGCCCGCAGATGAAATCGACCGCGGGAAAACGCAGGAGGATGTCTTCTTTGAGATTCTGCGCCATACAACCCAGCACGCCGACGACCAAACCATCGCGTGATTTCTTTTCGTTGGCCAAGTCCCCGAGACGAGCATAGATGCGCGTGTGGGCTGTCTCGCGAATCGCGCAGGTGTTGAACAAGACGATGTCGGCGCCGCCTTCGTCGTCGGTGAACGAGTAGCCGCGTTTTTGCAGAATCGAGCGCGCCAGTTCCGAGTCGTACTCGTTCATCTGGCAGCCGAAGGTCTGGAGGTTGATGGTTGCGCGCGATGCTCGAATCGGTCCCACGGGGAACGTCTCAGCAGGATCGATGCGGGCCCGAAGTATTGTCGATGTCATGGCCAGTCCGCTATTCTTCACGCTGCCTTCAGCACTCCCAAGCAATACTCATCCGTACGCCCCTGAACTTCCACCGCACGGATCTCATTGGTCGGCGCCTCGGAGCCGAGTATCCCGACGCGGACATACGAGCCGGTAAATCCCTTGCACCAACCGTCATCGTCGACTGATTCGAACAGGACATCGACGGTGCGGCCGATATGGCGTTCGAAGAACTGCTGCCGCTTACGCCGCCTGATCTCGTGCATGATTTCAGAGCGTTCTTTGATCACGCGCGAATCGACCTTGTCGCCATAGAACGCCGCCGCTGTTTTGGGCCGCTCGGAGTATGAGAAGACGTGCAGGTATGAGAACGGCATCGCCTCGACGAAATGGACTGACTCGGCGAACTCCGCATCTCCCTCACCGGGATGGCCGACGATGATGTCGGTTCCCAATCCCAGATCGGGAATCAGGCGCATTGCTTTCTCAATGAAGCGTTCATAGTCATCCACCGTATAGACTCGCTTCATCCTGGACAACACCGAATCGGATCCGGCCTGCAACGGCAGGTGCAGGTGACGACATGCCCTGGGGTCGTTCGCCATCCAGTCGAGCAGGTCATCGCTGACGGTCGTGGGTTCGACCGACGAAATGCGTACGCGTTGCACATCGGGAATCGCCGAGAGCGCGCGTGCGACATCGGCAATCGTGTAGCGGTCATGCGTATAAGTGCCGATGTTCACGCCGGTGATCACCAGCTCTTTGTGGCCGCGTCGGGCCAGTTCGTGGCCTTCGGCTATGATGTCCCCTAACCGTCGCGAATGGGCGCGTCCGCGAATGCGCGGCAGGATGCAAAACGCGCAGCAGAAATCACAGCCATCCTGAATCTTGATGTTGGCGCGGGTTTCACGGGCATAGTATCCCGATACAGGATACTCGACATACGTCAAGTCGACGCGGCGCGACACGTCGATCCGCGGTGTGTCCCTCGGTGAGACGTCGCCGATCAGATTGACCAGATCGTATTTGCGGTCATTGCCCACGACAAAATCGACTCCGCCCAGTGCCGCGACCGTCGCCGGTTCGGCCTGCGCATAGCAGCCGACCGCACAGACGACCGCATCGGGGGAGCCGCGTCGGACTTTGCGGATCTCCTGACGGCACCGCGCATCGGCGCGTTCGGTCACCGAGCAGGTGTGGATGACCGCGACATCGACCGGCTCACCGTGTTCGGCGATGGCGTATCCCGCCTGAACGAAGCGTTCGGCGATCAGCGCGGTCTCGGCGTGATTCAGACGGCAGCCGAGCGTGTAGAATGATGCCCGCCGTTGGGGAGCAGTCGCGGCACGGATCACGCGGTCGCGGCCTCCATCGGCGTGACCCAGCGGCCGTCGATAAGCAGCCCCATGCGCAATCGGGTGATCTGCGTGCCCTCCGGCCAGCCCGCAAACAACGACTCGACCAGTTCGCGTGGTCGCACGGAGCGTCCTTCGTCGTTGGAGACGAGCGTCAGTTGCCAGTCTGTCGTGCCGTTGTCGCAGACAAACTTCGAGTCGGCGACAAACTCCGCCGCGTTGATCGAGCGGCGCCTGTTTTTGACCGTGCGCTCGATCAGCCAGCCGCCGTTGGAAAGGCGCTCCGACAGTCGTTGTGCGATGCCATCGGCGCCGCCTGAACCGGCGAGTTGGCCGGTGTCAAAGCGAACGAGGTACTCGAAGCGATTGACGACCGAATCGATGGAGCCCGCCTGCGGCGGCAAGCGGCGCACGTCATGGAGCCGGAATCCCTCGTGCAGATTCGTGCGCAACCGTTCGGCCAACTCCTCGCACGTCCAGTCTTCGTACAGCTCGATATCGAAAAATTCTCTCTCGCCGGCGACACCGACCGGCAGGGCCGGTCCGAACGAAATCTTGGGATGCGGATGGAAACCGCCGGTGTAGGCCACCGGGCATTTGGCACGACGCGACGCGCGGTCGATCACGCGCGCGACATCGAGATGAGACAGGTAGCGCGACATCCCGGACTTGGCGTAGCAGACGCGATAGCGAAACAGCGGCCCCGCGGTCGGCTCAAAGGGCTGCGATGCGGAGCCGGCCGTGTCGCGCTCGCGCACGCCCGTGGAACCCTCGTGGAATTCGCCCGAATCGGTCACGACGGGAATCGGGATGTTGCGCGCGCCGGAGCGCTCCAGTAATGCGAGTTTTTCGCGTACCAGTCGTCCGGCCTCCTCGGCGGCGACATCGCGTTCGATGGCGATGCTCTTTAAGTCGCAATCGACGCCGCAGTCGTAGCAGACCAGCTTGGTGATGCCGTCTTTGGTCTTCGGCGGATTGTGCCGTTTGGGCAGATACGGCTTTTCGCACGGATGCCAGAAACGCGACGCGAGCCCCTTTTTCAAATCCTTCAGCAGAAACTCTTTGGTCACGCGCGAATCGATGTGGTCCCAAACCAGAGACGCGTCGGTCGGCAGCGCGGGCAGGAATTGATCGGGATCGATGGCGCATGCGGCGAATGATTCAAGCCAGATTTCCTCCTTAAACCAGTCGCTCCATTCATCGAAACGCGCGCCTTTACGCCACGCGGTTTCGATGACACGGCCCAGTCGCCGGTCGCCGCGCGAGAATACCGCTTCCAATCGCGACAATCGGACCTCGTGCATTTTCAAATCGATGCCCTTAAACGGACGCAGACGCTCGGCGAGCATTCGCTGCTTGCGTACGAGTTCGGCGGGATCGTTGAACGGCACCCACTGGAACGTCGAATGTGCCTTGGGCACCAGCGACGAGACGGAGACGACGATCTTGATACCGCGTCCGGCATGTTTCTGGCCGATCTTCAAAACCCGAAGGGCGGTCTCGGCAATGCCGATTACATCTTCGTCGGTTTCGGTCGGGAGTCCGATCATGAAATAAAGCTTGAGCCGTTTCCAACCGTTGGCAAAGGCGATCTCGGTCGCGGTATCGATGTTCTCGTCGGTGATGCCCTTGTTGATCGCGTCGCGCATGCGCTGCGTGCCCGCCTCCGGCGCAATGGTGAACCCGGTCTTGCGGACCTTGGCGATCTCGCGCGCGAGCTCTTCGGTGACGCCGTAAACGCGCAGCGACGATACCGACATGGCCGCGCGTCGCATCTGCAGTTCGGCCATGACCGCCTTGGCCAACGGGGTGATGCAGGAATAATCGGCTGTGGACAGCGCGGTCAGCGACGCTTCTTCAAAACCGGTCTTGTCGATCCCGTCGATGATCGTGTTAACGATCGACTCCGGCGTGCGTTCGCGCACCGGACGATAGATGATCCCCGCCTGACAGAACCGGCACCCCTCGGTGCAGCCGCGCGCAATTTCGACGGCCACACGGTCGTGCACGATTTCGCTTTGCGGCACGAGGATATCCGACGGAAACGGGAAGCGATTGACATCGTCGAGCAACGCCTTGCGCACCGGATAGGGCGCGCCAGCGGTGGGACGAACGTGAAGGAACCCCGTGCCGCGATCGACTTCGACATCGTACAGCGCCGGGATGTAAATGCCGTCGATTTGATCGGCGAGAAGGCGCAGGCGTTCGGAGCGAACGATGCCGTCGCGTTTGAGCGCATCGTTGCGAAGGAGGAACTGCGCGAACGCTTCTTCGCCGTCTCCGATCAGGAACGCATCGATGAAATCGCTCATCGGTTCGGGATTGAAGACGACCGGTCCGCCCGCCATGATGATCGGATCGCCCTCGCGACGGTCCTGTCGCCGGAGCGGAATGCACGACAGATCGAGCATGGTCAGCACATTGGAATTGCTCATCTCCGACTGCAGCGAGAAACCGACGACCCCGAAATCGCCCAGCGCAGTGCGGGTCTCGATGGAAAACAGCGGCAACCGGTTGGCGCGCAATCGCGATTCCATGTCGGGGAACGGGCAGTAGGCACGTTCGGCGTAGATGCGCTCGTCTTTGTTCAGGTGCGCATAGAGAATGCGCAGCCCCAAATGCGACATGCCGATTTCATACGAATCGGGAAACGCCAGGCAGACACGCACCGGGACCGTCGCCGGGTCTTTGCGCACGCAATGCAACTCGCCGCCGATATACCGCGCCGGTTTCTCGACGGAATCGAGGAGACGCGCGAACGCGGTGTCGTCAACGACGGGCGTGTGACTGCGCTGGGCCGCTACCAACTGAGTGGTCATCTCACTCCTGCCTGCAACTACAAATCCTGTGATGCAAAGTAACGGTCATATTCCGTCAGATAGGTCAATGTCGACAAATCGGTCATCCGATCAAGAAAAACGACTCCATTGAGATGGTCGACCTCGTGCTGGACCACGACCGCCGGAAATCCTTCGACTTCGCGATCGAAGGGCTGACCCTCGCGATCCAAGCCACGCAGACGGATGTGCCGGATGCGCGGCACACGGCCGCGCAGATCGGGAATCGACAGACAACCCTCGAAGTAGGCGATCTGCTCGTCGGTCAGAAATGTGATCTCCGGATTGATGACCGCGCTGCGAACCGCGAGAAGTTTCCCTTCACGCTCCGGGTCGGGAATATCTTCGGTCACCAACAGGCGAATCGAATGGTGCACCTGGGGCGCAGCCAGTCCGACGCCGGAGTATTCGGCCATTGTCTCGAACATGTCCTCGATCAGGCGCTGGAGGCCGGCGTCGCCGATGTCGCCGGACTTGATCGGTTCGGCGACACGTCGCAGCACCGGGTGTCCGAGTTTGGCGACTTTGAGGATGGCCATAGGTATGCCGTGAACGTGACCTGTTTGATCGGATCACGTCCGCCGGATAATCTATTATGCGATAATGTGTTGTTCAAACGCTGTTTTGGCGGAGGCGCAAGACGGTCTCACAATGACGGGCACGTTTGGGAACCGGCTCCGTGGCGGCATTCCGCTTGACAGACAAGCGGTTGGGCGGTTATCTGGCGGGTCTCAGAACGCCCAAGGCGGGCTGAAGCGGCGCGTCCCCATCGTCTAGCCCGGTCTAGGACACCGCCCTTTCACGGCGGTAACACGAGTTCGAATCTCGTTGGGGACGCTGATTCTGCGAACAATGCGGGATGGTGACCCAACATGAGGTTGCCTCACTGCGCGGTCAGACTGCCATATAGCCGCTTGGCGTTTAGCATCCACGGCACATTCCAGTCAGCTTCGCCCCAGAATGCGAGGAGCCGTTCGAGCGTGGTGACTGCATCCTGCTGGCGCCCGTCGGCTTGATAGGCCTGGGCTAACAGATACAATCCGCGCAGGTATTCGCCGGAAATCCACTCGATTTCGGCCTCGCGGCGGTTGGCTTCCAGTTCGCGGACGGCATCGTCGATTTGTCCGGCCAGCAGATACGCTTCGCCGAGGTAGATGCGGGCATCGGTCGAGTCTCGCCGCAGCCGTCGCCCTTCGAGGAACTCCTGGATCGCGACTTGATAGCGTCCGGACAAGACGGCCTCGTGTGCGGCGATCGTGTGAGTGGCCGATTGCAGGAAGAAGTCTTCGAACCGGCCGGTCCATTTGGCGTTGAGCGAATCGACCAGGAACTGCGCACGCTCCTTGTTACCGCGAATCGCCTGCATGTATGCCTCAAAATAGAGCCCGGACGGATTGATGGTGTCGAACTCGGCGGTCGCCTGCGCATAGCGAACCGCCTCGTCAAGGTGGTCGGCGTCAAAGTACAGACTGGCGATGCTGTTGTGCGTGACCGCACGCTGATTCCTCAACTCGGCGGAGTCACAAAGGGCGTCGGACCATTTGTAGTACTTCAGCGCTTCGTCAAAGCGTCCCCAGGCCTTGTGGATCGAAGCGATGTTGCGCAGCGCGACGACGCGCGTGAATGGATTGTCCTGCTTCAGCATCCGCTCACTCCAGGCGATGGCCGAATCAGGGCGTCCCTGAAGCATGTGAATGCGCGCCATTTCACGGTATCCGTCGCGGCTGTCGGGCGCGACCGTCACCGTCTGCATGTAGTAGACACGCGCTGAGTCGAGGTTGCCTTTTTTTCGCCAGATGTCGCCGAGCAACTCATACGGCAATGCGTCCTCCGGACGCACCTGGCGAAAGTGTTCCGCCACACGACGCGCCTCGGAATAACGCTGCTGTTCGATCAGGGCCACGGTTTCCGTCAACAGCGCGAAGGGATAGTCGGGGTCCAGGGCGAGCGCCTTTTGCGAGTAGTGGATGGCCGAGTCGAACTGGTTTTCTCCCAGTGAGAAATTGGCCACCCAGAAGGGCGCCTCTTTCTGGGTCGGAAACTCGACGGTCGCCTGCTTCAACGTTTTCATCGCCGCTTTCATGTCCAGATTGCCGCACCATTCGACGACCATCGCCTTAAAAATAAGCCGGTCACACCCGGTGGTCCGCTCCATGTGGTGCCGGGCCTGCGCCATCGTCTGAAATCCCCTTGCCTGCTGCCCATCGGAGAAGTAGGCGACCCCCTTGCGCAGGTAGGCGAGCGCGAATCCCGAGTCGCGTGCCAGCGCGCGATCGAACTCCTCGTGCGCCTCCTGCCACTCCAGGGCGTGGTAGTGATCCATGCCGCTGACATAGGCGCGGTACGCCTCAGGGTCGCTCGTGGTCGCCTCGGCGACGGGCATGTCACCCGCTGCCGCTTCAACGTCGGTGAGACCCAGTCGACGTTTGATGCGGATCGAGAGGTTGTCGATCATCGCAAAGACATCGTCGCCGTCGACTCTTTCCGACCCGAGCACGTCTCCGGACTCGCAATCGACGATCTGGGCCGTGATGATCGTGCGTCCTCCCAGCCGTGACAGCGAACCGGTCAGCATGCGATCGGCACCGGCGCGGCGCGCCACACGCAGGTCGGTCGCGCGATCGGCGGCGGCGCGCTCGGGCGATTCTTTGCGCATCAGATCAAAGAGCAATTGGCTGGAAACGACGGTGACGTAGGATGAACCGGACAGATCGGTCGTCAGCAGTTCGGCGATGATATCGCCCAGGCGATCGGGATCATCGGCTTCGCTTAAGTTCTCGAATCGCATGACGGCGACGGTGCTCAGACTCGCCTGCGCCGTCTCGGTCTGCGGCGAGATGACTGCCGGTATCAGCCCCAGAGCGGCCCCGGCCAATCCAATGAGGATGGCGGTCACACCCGCGACCGCCCAGCCGATCCGTGTACGACGCGCCGCTTTGAAGGCGGCAATGTTGCCCGATGACAATCGGGAAATCTCCAGCGACTGCGCGGACAGACGCAATGCGGACTCGATTTCCGACCCGTCCGCGAACCGTCCGCGAGGATCCTTCACCAATGCTCGTTCGACGATGGCGGCCAGTTCGGGTGGGACATCAGGATTACGATCCCGTAGCGGCTGGGGATTCTCGTGTACGATGGAATACAGTGCCGCGGCGGCATGTTCCGCCGCAAACGGCCGCTCCCTGGCCAACATCTCGTAGAGGATGACTCCGAGTGAGAAAACATCGGAACGGCTGTCGACGGCCATTCCCTGCGCCTGCTCCGGGGACATGTAGCCCACCGTGCCGACTGTGCTCCCCTCGGTGGTGATCCCCGAGGACTCCTTCAGGCGCGCGAGCCCAAAGTCGGCCAGCCGCAGACGGCGGTCGTTGCCGATGATGACGTTGGCGGGTTTGACATCGCGGTGGACGATGCCCTGTGTGTGGGCCGCGGCCAATGCGGCGGCCAACTGCACACCGTAGCGCACCGCGTCTTCGAGCGTGACGCCCGCGTCGATTGTCTCGCGCAGCGTCATGCCTTCGACATACGACATCGCGATGAACGGCCGACCGTCGCACTCGTCGATCTCGTAAATCGTCATGATGTTCGGGTGATCCAGCGACGACGCCGATGTGGCTTCGATCTCCAAACGACGACGGCGTTCGGGATCGTCGGCGAATTCACGTGGCAGGAATTTCAGCGCAACTTTGCGTCTCAGCTTGGCATCGGTGGCCAGATAGACCTCGCCCATCCCGCCAGCGCCGAGCCGTTCGGTAATCTCGTAGTGCTTAATTGTCTGTCCGACGAGGCTTTTCTCTGGCATCGATCGCCTTGCTCTGATGGCCCCCGACTATCGCTTCCCGGCCCAATCACCTTACCGACGCCCGGTTTGTCAAGAACCCGGTCGCCAGCGTGCAATGGCTGTCCCATGATACGAGGAACGACCGCGCGGGTGTTCCCTTTTCATCGCGAGCGGCTCACAGTACATTGGGTGACCTTCAGGTCCGCGTAGGTCTGCCGGGGCCGAATCGGAGGTGGCGATGGGAACGGGACCGGTGACCAACTACAATCTCGAAGTCGAGAATCTCTCAAAATCCTATGGCCGCCGGGTCATCTGCCACGACATCAATCTGACCGCGGCGCCGGGCGAGCTGGTTGCGGTCGTCGGGCCAAACGGATCGGGAAAATCGACATTCCTGAGAATGATTGCGGGATTGACGCGTCCCGACAGCGGCTCAGTATCGCACCGTTACGCGGGGCAGGTTTTGTCGTCGGATCGTCTCCACAAATCGGTCGGCATGGTCTCCGCGGATCTGGCTCTCTACGATGAACTCACCGCGTTGGAAAACCTGAAGTTGGCGGCTCGACTCAGTCGAATGCACCAGGATTGCAAGCAGTTGGGCGATGCACTCGCTGAGTTCGGATTGGCGGGGCGAGGCGACGAACGTGTCGCCGCCTACTCATCGGGAATGAAGCAACGTCTCAAGTTGTGCGTGGCACTCCTGAAGCGACCCTCCCTGTTGCTCCTCGATGAGCCGACGACGGGTCTCGATCCGGAGGGAGTCGAGCTCGTGTGGCGCCAAGCGCTGGCGAGCGGGGCAGCGATCCTGTTTGCCACCAATGACGTCGCGGAGGCCCGCCGTGCCTCACGGCGTGTGCGCATGGGTCCGGTTGGCGGCTGGGAAACCGATGATTGAGTTTTTAGCGATCTTCCAGAAGGATCTGCGGTCGGAGTGCAGGACCCGCTATGCGCTCAACGGGCTATTGCTTTTTGCGCTGGCGACGATGGCGGCTTTGTCGTTTGCGTCGGGCGGCATCGGACTGACTCCGATGTGGGCGGCTGTGTTTGTGTGGATTATCACGATGTTTTCGGCGCTGTCATCGTTGGCCCATGCGTTTGTCAAAGAATCGGAGACTAAGACAGAGACGTTTTTGAAGCTGACCGCCTCGGCCGATGCCGTTTTCTTCGGCAAGTGGGCATTCAACATGGTTCTGGTGATCGGTCTGCAGGTGATTTTGTCGCTGCTCTCGCCCCTCCTGCTTGGGCTGACGGTTGACGATTGGATAGTCTGGTCGGTCACAATGGCTCTCGGTGGCGTCGGCCTGGTCTCAATCGTGACACTGCTGGGCGCCGTGGTTGCCGCCGCAAACGTTCGTGGGGCGCTCTTTTCAGTTCTGGCGCTGCCGCTGCTTCTCCCCTTGTTGATTGTAGCGATCCGTGCGACCGAATTTGCGCTCGGCGGTGACCCCGGCTCGTCGGTCGGCGACTCGATGATAGTGCTGGGGGCTTATGCGGTCGTGACGACGACGGCTGGATGGCTGTTGTTTCCGTTCGTATGGCGAGGATGAAGCTGTCAAATCCGGCATATGTTGACAGAGATCATCCGGTTTTTAGAGTATAATTGTGACACCGGGCGACCGGGCGTCGTGACATGACGGGATAATGACCTCATGATGGATTTGATTCGCGCAGGCGCGATCGTGCTGATCACGGCGGTGGTCGTGCTGGCGTTTACGATGCCGCCGCCGCTGGCTTCCATGCAATCGGGCAAGGAGGCTTCACGTATCTTCTTCTTCCACGTCCCGATGGCGCAAATGTCGTTTGTCGCGTTCATCGTGGCCGCCGTTTACGGAATCTCATACCTGCGTACGCGTCGGGTGTCTCACGACCATCGGGCGGCGACCTCGGCAGAACTGGGACTGACCTTCTCCATCGTCGCCAGTATCACCGGTGCCTTGTGGGCGCGGCAGGCATGGGGCGCCTATTGGAACTGGGATCCGCGTCAGTTGTTTCTCTTTGTGATGATCCTCATCTACGGGGCGTTTTTTGCCCTCAGACAGGCCACGGGTGATGTCGAAGTCCGACGCCGTCTGTCCGCAGTCTATCTGATCATGGCCGGAGCCATCTCACCGTTCTTGTATTTCGTGCTCCCCCGGCTCTATACCTCTTTGCATGGAGATGCCAATCAAGTGGTCCTCTCGGCCGGCAGTTCCAACATGTCCGGAGCCGTGGGAGCGGTTTTTGCCAGTTCAATAATCGGATTTGCATTACTCTACGTATGGCTGCTTAATCTTGGAACAGCCGCGGCGAGGGTGGGCGATACAGTTGGAGCGGCAACCGATGAATGACACAATGTCCGCAATGGTGGCAGTCCTGGTGACATGGACAGGCGTCGTTTGGTATCTTCTGCGCGTCGACCGTCGTATCAACAGACGAAAGGACTCGGAATGAACAAGCGTTACGTGGTCGGTCTCACCATCATCGCGGTTTGCGGCGCAGTTGCCGCGGTGGCCTTTCGCGGGTCGGTGACGCCGTACGTCAGCATCGCCCAAGCCAAGGGGTTGGATCGATCGTGCCAGGTCATGGGAGAGATCGACAAGGACCAAGTGCGGTACGACCACGCCAACGGGACATTGCACTTTTCCATCGTCGATCAAGAGGGGCACATGATGCCGGTGGCGTACCAGGGTGTCACGCCGGGGAACTTCGATCAGGCCAAAGATGTCGTCTGTCGCGGCCGATTTGAGCACGGGACTTTTGTCGCCGAACAGCTCCTTGTCAAATGCCCGTCCAAATACCAGGGCTTAGAAGAGGCCGAGGAGGAGAATCCGCACGCCTCACCCGCCGTCTCAGACTCTGTTTAGCCGCCTTCCTGCTGTTGTACCGTTCCGTCTTAGCGCGTCCCGGTGTCGGGTCCCGACCGTAATCAGCCGATAAAGATCAGGGGTGTCCTCCGCGTGGGACACCGTTATCGGCATGCCACAACCGCTACAGCCAGTCGCCCCGGTCCCTTTCACGGGCACAGACATGCAATCGGCGCGCAGCCGTGTTCTGTTCGTCTGCGGCGACTCGCCGGCGGGCGTGCGGATGTCCGAGATACTGCAGGCCGACGGGCACACGCTCTTGCGATCCGGGAATCCGGCCGCCGCATTGCAAACCGTCCAACAAGCTGATTGTCCCATCGATGTCGTGCTGATCGATTCGGAGTCCGCCCGCTCCCGGCTGGAGGGATTGATTGAGAACCTGCGCAATCTCGACGCCTGGCTGCCGCTGATCGTCGTTTCATCGGCGGATGACACCGAGGCAGTCATGAATACGGTCGGGCTGCACATCTACGATTGTCTCCTCAAACCGATCAATGCAAACAATCTGCGCTCGGTAATCCGGCGCGCGACGCAGCAGCGACGTCTCTATGCGACCCAGCTCGAGCTGACGGTACAGTTGACGAGTGCCAACGACGGGCTCCGTCGCCGCGTCGCCGAGCTCAATGCCATCCACGAAGTATCACAGACCTTGTCGAGCACGGCCGAGCTTCCGGAACTGCTCGAGTCGATTCTCAGACGGGCAACGGCCGTTGTCGGGGCCGGGTACGGGTCGATTTTGTTGCTGGACCGCGAACGCGACGTTCTGACGGTCGAGGCGGCAACCGGCGCCTATGCAACGCGCTTCCCGCAGGTCGAGATACCGCTGGGATCGTCGGTGGCCGGGCTGGTGGCCGCCAGCGGCGAGCCGATCCTTGTCGAAGACGTCGAAACGGACGAACGATTCGGGCACAAGAACCGGCCGCAATTCGAGACCAAGTCGCTCATCGCGGCGCCGTTGAAGACGCCCAACTCAACGCTCGGCGTCATCTGTCTTTCCGATCGGCTGAATCGAACCGCATTCTGCCCCGATGATTTGCGATTGCTGGCAACGCTGGCGTCGCAAGTCGCTATCGCCATCGACGACGCCCGTCATTATCAGGAGTTGCGACAGCGACTCAACGAAGTCTCGGCGATCCACTTGCTCGCCGAACGGCTGTCGCGTGTCGAACGCACCGGACAGATGGTGATGGCCGTCTTCGCCGCATTCGATGACCTCTTGTTGTCGGATTGCCTGCAGTGGTGGCGTTGGGATCAGGCCGAGCAGATCCTGCGGCTGGATACCGACACGTTGCATCCGGCGGGAGAGTATGCGTCGGTCCCGATGTCCGAGGCGCTGGAGCCGAATACCGTAAACGATCACGAAACTTGCGAGGGCGCAGTGGCGCGGGCACTCGCACAGGCCGAATGGAAGCCGGAGGCCGGGGCATTGCTGACCGTCCCCGTGCGATCGGCCGACCAGCCGTTGGGCGTCTTTGCGATCATCCGCCATAATGACCGGCCCTTCACGGAAGAAGAACGTCGCCTGGCTGAGCTGGTCGGCGCACAGGCCGAGCGCATATTCGAGCGGCAGCGTGCGCTCCTGAACGCGTCGCGCCTGGTCACGATGGGCAACATGATCTCGGAGATCTCACACGATTTGCGCCGGCCGCTGACCAGCATCCGCGGCAGTCTGCAGGTGCTCATGCAGCAGTTTCCGACCAACCCGAAGGCGCGCGAAATCCTCGCCGACACCGAGCGCGAGATCGTGCGGCTGGCGGGACTGGTCACGGAATTGGTCGACTTCTCCAATCCGCGTCGCTACCGCACGCATCGTCGTGATCCGCGCCCCATCATCCTGCGCGCGATCGATCTGGCGGAGTCGTCGGCACGGCGCAACCGGATCGAGATTCGACCTGACATCCCCTCCACGCTGCCCTCGATATTCTGCGACGACAATAAACTGACCGAAGCGCTCCTCAACGTGCTGATGAACGCGGTCGATGCGATGTCCGACGGCGGCACGCTCACGGTTCTCGCCTATACGGAACCGGGATACAACGGCGGCACCGACCAGGTCGTCATCGCCATCGCCGACACGGGGCCGGGACTCTCGCAACGCGAGCTCGATCGCATCTTCGAACGTTACTATTCCACCAAAGAGAGCGGGACCGGGCTGGGGCTGCCGATCGTGCAACGGATCGTCAATGCCTTCGACGGACAGATCAGCGTCGCCAGCACGCCGGGGCAGGGAACGACGTTCACGATTCGCTTCCCGGTTCGCTGACGATCCCCAGAATCGCGGGCGGCTGCGGCCGATTGCAGAATCTGGTACAGATCGTACACGCGGCAGCCGATAATCCAAATGATGCAGAAGAATTCAACCCTCCCAAGAGGACCTTCGGCCATGCCCGGCGGACCCGCCGAGGGTGCGGTGGACGAGAATCGCCGCAAGATTCTGGTCATCGACGATGACCCGAAGGTCCGTTGGATCCTATCCGAGCAGTTGTCCGACCGCTACGAGATTCTCGAAGCGAACGACGGCTACGAGGGCATCCAGATGGCCTCGCAGCGGCATCCCGACCTGATCCTGCTGGATGTCCGGATGCCCGGTCTGTCGGGGCTGGATGTTCTCGAACGGCTGCGTTCGGCCAAGGAATCTCTGCCCGTCATCATGCTCTCCGGGCACGGGGAATCGGATACGGTCGCCGCGGCGATCCAGCTTGGGGCCATGGAGTTTATCAGCAAGCCGTTCGACTCGCAGGAAGTGGCCATCCATCTGGAGAAGGCATTCGAGCGCGTCGCGATCATCGATGAAAACGCGCGCCTGAAGCTACGGCTGCAAAACCGATTCGAGAATCTCGTCGGCGACTCACCGGTGATTCAAAGGGTCAAAGAAACGCTCGACGAGATCGCCGACAGCGATCTGACGGTGCTCATTCGCGGCGAGAGTGGCACCGGCAAGGAAGTCGTCGCCCGCATGATCCATACTGCGTCCGCGCGATCCGACCGCGAGTTCACCAAGGTCAACTGTGCAGCGATTCCTCGTGATTTGCTCGAAGCCGAGTTGTTCGGCTACGAGCGCGGCGCCTTCACCGGCGCGCACAAGACCAAACCGGGGCGCTTTGAGACCGCCGACAAAAGCACGATGTTTCTCGATGAGATCGGCGACATGCCGTTGGAATTGCAGCCGAAGCTTTTGCAGGTGCTTGAGCAGCAGGAATTCGTCCGCGTCGGCGGACTGACCACGATCAAAGTCGATGTTCGCATCGTCTGCGCCACCAACCGCGACCTGGAAGACGCCATCGCCGAGCGCGCCATGCGCGAGGATTTGTACTACCGCCTCAACGAGGTCACGGTTACGCTGCCGCCGCTGCGGGAGCGTGTCGAAGACATTCCGCTGCTGATGCAGTTCTTTCTCGATAAGTACAACGGCGTTTACAATCGGTCGCTGCCGGGTCTGTCGGCGACAACGATGCGCAAGCTGATGGAATACGCGTGGCCCGGAAACGTCCGCCAATTGGAAAACTTGATCAAACAGGTTGTCGTCCGCAGCGACGAGTCGATCATCGAAGAACTGCTGACCAGCGCGGCGCGTGGGCCGCGGACTCAGGCGTCGGCGGCGCGAAACTTCAATCCCACCGGGCCGCAGGAGGACTTCGGGTACTCGTTGAAAAAGCGCGTCTCCGCTGCCGTGGAACGAGAGGAACGCGGGCTGATTGCCGAGGTGCTGAGGAAGGTGAACTGGAATCGCCGTAAAGCGGCGGAGATACTGGAAATCAGCTACCGTTCACTGCTGTACAAGATTAAAGACTACGATCTGTCCCACACCGAACTGTGATTCGCCTTCCGGCGTTTCCTGCCAAAGGGCATCAGCGAATGATCTGCCCGAAGCGGTTCCATCGCACTCTCTCGATGAAGTGAACGCTGTTGTACAGCAGCGCACCCGCCAGCGATGCCGGGTTGCTCCACGTCCACTCCGGCGCGTCATCGTCCTGGGACCACGACCAGTGGATCACCATCGCCTGTCCCTGAATCAGATCGCGCGGCACCGCCAGCCAGAAGCGTGAGTCAAATGAGTTGTCGCGGTTGTCCCCCATCATGAAGAAGCTGTTTTCGGGAACCGTATAGGGGCCGAAGTTGTCGCGCGGGCTGCGCCCCGCCGGTTCGATCTGTTCGCCGCTGGTGTACTTTCCCTCCGGGGGCAAGGGCACATAGTCGCCGTCGACATAGAGACGTTTGTTGCGAACTTCGACGGTTTGTCCCCCGGTCGCGATGCAGCGCTTGATATAGTTGACCGAGGGGTCGCGCGGAAACTTGAAGATCACAACGTCGCCGGGCTTCGGATCACGCAACGCCGGGAGTCGGATGTCCAGGAGGGGTATCCGGGATCCATACACGAATTTGTTGGCGAGCAGAAAGTCGCCGACCAGAAGCGTGTCTTCCATCGAACCGGACGGGATCTTGTACGCCTCCACGATCGATGTCTTGATCACAATCGCCAGAACCAGGGCGATCCCCAACGATTTGGTGTACTCCCAGACCGTACGACCGAAGCCGTGGCGTTCGGGGGTTTTGGGGCGGGGCGGATTCTGACTCGTCGTCGATGTCATGGTCGGCAATCTCCGATTGTTCACTCAGCATCTGTCTACGGCGGAAGACTTTATAGGTTCCGGCCGGGGACTTCGTTTCCGCTACCCCGTGAGCAGCCGCAGAATATCGTGATATGTCACCGTGACAATCAGCAGTAGCAACAGCGCGAATCCGACCTGTTGCGCGATCGCCCGCTGCCGGATGGTCAGCGGTCGTCCGCGCAGCTTCTCCATCGCCAGAAACACCAAATGGCCACCGTCGAGGATCGGGATCGGCAGCACATTGAGTATCGCCAGATTGACCGAGAGAATCGCCATGAAATTCAGCAGCATGTCGAATCCCTCGCGCGCGGCGGTGCCGGCGAAGCGCACGATGCCCACGGGCCCCGACACCATCTTGATCGAGACATCGCCGGAAAACAGTCCGCCCAGAAATCCGAACATGGTCGCGGTGACCGTAATCGATTGTTTGGTCCCCTCGACAATCGACGCCAGGACACCGACCGGTTCGTAGGTGTACCCCAGCCCGACACCGATTCGTCCCACAATGACGCTGTCGGCACCGGCGGAATCGCGCAACGTATCGGTCTTGGGTGTGATCATGGCCGAATACAGTTCTCCGTCGCGTCGCCAGAGCAACTCAAGACTCTGCCCGGCTCTCGTTTGCACCCGAGACGCCATCTCTTCAAACGTCGCGACGGTCTCATGATCCACGGCGAGGATCACATCGCCGTTGCGCAAACCGATGCTGTCGGCCGGGCTGCCTTCCAGCACCGGGCCGATGAGAACGTGTTCGGTGTCCAGCGTGGGACGTCCCCAAAACATTAACACCAGCGAAAACGCCAGGATGGCAGCGATGAAGTTCATCAGCGGTCCGGCGACAATGACGGCCGCGCGCGCGCCGATGCTCTTGGACATGAACTCGCGCGGATCGCCGGTCGACTCGCCATCCTCCGGATTCTCACCGGCCATCTTGACGTACCCGCCCAATGGCAACCACGAGATGCAGTACTCGGTTTCGCCGATGGTAATCCCAACCATCTTCGGCGGAAATCCCAGCGAGAAGCGCTCGACCTTGATACCCGCCCACTTGGCCACAAGAAAGTGACCCAGTTCGTGGACGAAGACGAGGACTCCGAGCACAAAGATGGCGGCCAATGCCGTGGTCAAGTATGCGCTCCCATGCCAGTCATTAACGAAGTTCGGTGATCCGTGTTTCACGCGATGCGCGTGGCTTCGGCTGTTCAATTCGTGACATCACATATTGCCGTGCCCAGCGATCGGCATTTTCCAAAGCATCAATGTCGATCGTGCCGGGGACTCGATGCGCATCCAGGGCATCCGAGACGAACTCCGTGATTTGTGGAAACCGAACCGTCCCATTCAGGAACGCCCCGACCGCGACCTCGTCGGCGGCATTGAGCACGGCGCCTCCGGTCCCCCCCATGGCGTGGGCCCGCCGTGCCAGTGCGAGAGCAGGAAAACGCTCTGCATCGGGTTGCTCGAAGTCCAGCCGCGCCGTCGTCAGCGGATCGAAAATCGGAGGCCGCGCCGCCGGCTCCGGTCGCTCCGGATAGAACAGTGCGTAGGCGATGGGAACGGTCATGTCGGGTGCGCCAAGCTGCGCCATGGTGGAGCCGTCATGAAACTCCACCAGAGAATGTACAATCGACTGCGGATGAATGACAACATCGATGCGATCCGGATCGATGCCGAAGAGCCAGGCCGCCTCGATGATCTCAAATCCCTTGTTCATCAGCGTCGCCGAATCGATGGTGATGCGCGGACCCATGCGCCATGTGGGATGCGCCAACGCCTCCTGTGGCGTGATTGTGTCGAAGGCGCCTGCGGGACGTTGTCGAAACGGCCCGCCGGACGCGGTCAGGATAATGCGTGCGACCTCGTCGGTTCTGCCCGCCCGCAGGCACTGATGGATCGCGGAATGTTCTGAGTCGATGGGAATGATCGGCACCCGATGCTCTTGAGCCAGCGGCATCACGACCGGACCCGCTGCAACAACCGATTCCTTATTGGCGAGAGCAACGGTCTTACCGGCAGTAATCGCAGCGAGCGTCGGACGGACACCGGCGAAACCGACGACGCTGATGACAGTCGTTCGGGCAGAGACGTGGGCAGCGACCGAGCAGACTCCCTCATCTCCGCTGAGGACGACGATGTCCGTGTGCGCGAGTGCATCGCGCAGCCGCCGGCAGCCGGCCTCGTCGCGGATGGCCACGATCTCGGGTCGAAACGCCAGCGCCTGCTCGATGAGCTTCTCGACATTCGTTCCGGCTGTCAGACCGACGACCCGCAGGCGGCCACGGTATCGCCGGACAACTTCCAGCGTGCTTCGGCCGATGGATCCGGTCGACCCGACAATGCAGATGTTCAATGGATCACTCATCTGAGCCGTACAACGGCGATCGCGAGACGCTCCCCAATGATAAGACACAACGGGCGGGCTGTGTTGGCAACCAGCCCGCCCGCATAAACCGTCGGTGCAGCAATACTCACTCTGATGGAGCCGCCGCTGCGACCAATTCCACTTTGGTCATGACGACCGGGGTCACCGGGCGCTCGTTGTTGACGGGGACCTTTTCGATCTTGTGCACCACGTCCAACCCCTCAACCACTTTGCCGAAGACCGTGTATTGGTTATCCAGCGACGTCAGCCGTCCCAGGCAAATGAAGAATTGCGAACCGGCGGAATTCGGATCGGGAGCGCGCGCCATCGAGAGGACCCCGTCCTCATGGAGATTGCTGTTGAACTCGGCGGGCACATTGTAGCCCGGACCGCCAGTGCCATTGCCGACCGGGTCGCCGCCCTGAATCACGTAATTCGGCACGATGCGGTGGAAGGTCAGCGAGTCGTAGAAGCCCTTGTTGGTCAGGTAGACGAAGCTCTGGCAATGCTTTGGGGCGACATCGGGCCACAATTCCAGCACGACCGTGCCCATTGAGGTCTCCATGCGGATGCGCGGCTTTTCGCCGCTGGCAAACTTGACATCGGCGTACGGCGCGCTGGGATCGGCGGCCTCGGTCATTGGCGTCTCCTCTGTCATGGTCGTGTCCGGAGACTCAGCGGCCCCCTGGTCAGTTGCGCCTTCCATCTCGGCTTCTTTGGCTTCCTGCATCGCCTCAGACACCGTCGTGTCCTGCGCTTCGTCCTGGGCGGAAGCCGCCGCCGTATCAGCCGTCTTCGGCGTCGTATCCGTCATCTTCGCCGCCGTGTCTGAGATTCTCCCGGCGGTGTCGCTCATCTGTGCTGACGTCGCGGCCGTTGTCGGTGCTTCGGACGGGGCCGACTTCATCGTGGTGTCCTTTGCGGTGTCGGATTGCGATGCGGCCGTCGTCGTAAACCCAACGATCAGACCCAACACCAAGAAGATTCTCAACCTACGCATCATTTGCCTCCATTTAATCTGTCCAGAGTTCTGCGGAATAAACCCGGCGCCCTACCGGCAGGCAAGGTCTAAAGTCCCGGTCCGCCCCCCAAAATGGGACCTACGACCGATCTGTGTGTGATACACGGACTAAGCCCGAACGTGCCACGCATTTGGCATATGATTTGGACAGGTTTCAGCGTGCAAAAGGCCCAATTTGACAGCGCCGGACCAACGGAATCGTAGATTGTGTGGCGACTGCCCCGATGGGGTGCTAAATTGGCCCCCCGCTGGGCGGTCGGTGCCCGTTCCTCAAGCGGGAGTTTCAGACAGCCGAGCAAATAATCTTGGGGGGGACAGAACCCGCATTTCACCCGGAAAGGGAGCGTTGTGCCATGTCAGTCGATGGGTCCGCAGTCTTGATGGAGCCCGGCGTCGCCAAGAGTATGCCGACAACGGGCGCAACAGGCAAACCAACGCAGGGTCAGGCCGGTCGGAGGGATACCAGCGTGTCCAACTACGTCAACGAGCTGATGCAGCAGGTCAAAGCCAAGAATCCCGCCGAACCGGAATTCCATCAGGCCGTTCACGAAGTCGCCGAGTCGCTGGCGCTGGTTTTTGAGAAACACCCGGAATACCGCAGAAAAAAGGTCCTCGAGCGCATCATCGAGCCGGAACGGGTTTTGCTGTTCCGCGTGCCGTGGATGGATGACAAAGGTGAAGTGCATGTCAACCGCGGCTTTCGCATCGAGATGAACAGCGCCATCGGGCCGTATAAGGGCGGCTTGCGTTTCCATCCGACCGTCAATCTGGGGATCCTGAAGTTTCTCGCCTTCGAGCAGGTCTTCAAGAACAGTCTGACCACGCTGCCGATGGGCGGCGGCAAGGGCGGCTCGGACTTCGATCCCAAAGGCAAAAGTGACAACGAAGTGATGCGCTTCTGTCAGGCGTTCATGTCCGAGCTGTTCCGTCACATCGGACCGAATACCGACGTGCCCGCGGGCGACATCGGCGTCGGCGGACGCGAGATCGGCTTTCTGTTCGGGCAGTACAAGAAGCTCCGCAACGAATTCACCGGCGTTTTGACCGGCAAGGGACTGGCCTGGGGCGGCTCGCTGATTCGTCCCGAGGCGACCGGCTACGGCTGCAGCTATTTCGCCGCGAACATGCTGGCCACCCGCAACCAGACCCTCGACGGCAAGACCTGCCTTGTGTCGGGATCGGGGAATGTCGCGCAGTTTGCGGTCGAGAAAATCGCGCAGTTGGGCGGTACAATCGTGACGATGTCGGATTCCAGCGGGCACATCTACGATCCTGAGGGGATCGATGCCGACAAGCTGCGGTTTGTCGAGGAACTCAAGAATGTCCGTCGCGGACGGATTGCCGAGTATACCCAGAAGTACCGTTCGGCGACCTACACGCCGGTCGATCCGAAGCTCGATCATAATCCGCTGTGGGCGCACAAGGCCGACTGCGCATTCCCGTGCGCGACGCAAAACGAAATCAACGGTGCCGACGCCGACCATCTGCTGAAGAACAAAGTCTTCGTCGTCTCCGAGGGCGCGAACATGCCGAGCACGCCGGAGGCGATCACCAAGTTCATCGAGGCCGGCATCCTCTTCGGGCCGGGCAAAGCGGCCAACGCCGGCGGCGTGGCGGTCTCCGGGCTGGAGATGAGCCAGAACTCGCTGCGCTACAATTGGACGCGCGAGGAAGTCGACCAGCGGCTGTTGGGCATCATGAAGAGCATCCACGACGCCTGCGTCGCCGCGTCGAATCGGTATGGCACGACGGGGAACTATGTCAACGGCGCCAACATCGCCGGATTCCTCAAGGTCGCCGACGCGATGCTGGATCAGGGAATCGTCTAATCCTCCAAAGGCGGACAAGCCCGCCTTGGGCGGACAAGCCCGCACCAACATCTCGCTGTAACGAAGGGGAGGCCGCAGGGCCTCCCCCTACTTTTCTCCTCTTATTATGCGCTCGGCCCAGAGGCTGGCAATACCAGAGTGTCGAGAAGTGATTGCGCTTTGGACAGCGGTCGCGTAGTTAGAGGTCGAGTTGATTTTACTCGTGGGGACCGGAGTACGAGCAACGTGGCCACTCAGGATAACACGAAACTTCGCAATGCGTGCGTGACGGGGCTCGAATCGCATCTCATTACCGTTGCCAATGCCGAGAGACAGTTGGAATCCTCTTTTAATGGTACACTGCAAGTAAACACAGAGCTCAGGCGGGCACTGGTCAGCTTCCAAGCTAACAGGCGTGAGCCCGTGCAGCGATGGTGCAAGTACAAAGAAGGGTTTTCGCTGGCTCTGATGCGGTACGTCTTCGAGCAATTGGGAATCACCTCTGGCCCAGTTCTTGATCCGTTTGCCGGTTCAGGAACCGCCCTGTTTGCTGCGAGTAGTTCTGGCATGGATGCGGAGGGGATTGAACTTCTTCCGTGTGCGGCTGAAATTATCGAGGTGAGAACTTTGGTAAACAGTATTGACCGGTCAAGGGCTGCCAAGGCGATTTCAACATTTAGAACGAAGGCACCATGGGCGAGTCATGGCACTGCGTGCCAATTCCCCCACGTCGCAATTACGAAGGGTGCATTCCCTCGCGAGACCGAGTACGCGTTGGGTACGTATCTGTCCTCGGTGAATAGGGTCCGTGATGAACAGGTGAGGAGGATACTCCGATTTGCGGCTCTCTGCATTCTGGAAAGCGTCAGCTATACCCGAAAGGACGGGCAGTACCTCAGATGGGATTATCGATCGTCTAGGCGATTGAGCGGCAAGAAATTCGATAAGGGAACCATTCTGACATTCGACGAGGCGATTTCAGGGAAACTCGGCGAGATTGTGTCAGATCTAAGAGGAGAAGTCACACTTTTCGACGATCTGCAACAAAGTCATACCATGGGCCGAGTGACACTTCGCACGGGATCTTGTCTTGATATACTCCTGACTCTTCCAAGTTACGAGTATACAGCGATCATTACTTCCCCGCCGTATTGCAACAGATACGACTATACGAGGACATACGCATTGGAGCTGGCGATGCTGGGTGCAGGAGAAGCGGAGATTCGAGAACTCAGACAGACAATGCTCAGTTGTACGGTCGAGAATCGAGACAAGATTGGACTTGAAACACACTTCTCAGACTCGGTATTTCGCCGTGCATCCAGCGCCTTTGAGTCCCAGCAACTGCTCCAAAAGATCATCCGATATCTTGAGGTGTGCCGCTCCGAAGGGTTTCTCAACAATACTGGGATACCGAGGATGGTGCGCAATTACTTCTTCGAGATGGCTCTTGTAGTCTTCGAATCGGCTAGAGTACTGAAGCCCGGCGCACCTTTCGTCATGGTGAATGACAATGTCAGATACCAAGGGGCTCACATTCCCGTGGATCTTATTCTGTCGGATTTTGCAAGACAAGCAGGCTTCGAGATCGAGGCAATTTGGGTGCTTCCGCGTGGCAAGGGGAATAGCAGCCAGCAAATGGGGCTGCACGGGCGTCAGGAGATTCGGAAATGCGTGTACGTGTGGCGTGCTAAAGGCCAAGGAGCCAAGCGGCAAGGTCGGAAACTTGCGCGGGAACAGTTGCGTTTGCCGCGTGAGTCAGTCGCCCGTCCTGTAACTGCGTGAATATCTCGTTGGCCATCGCCGCCTCAATGGCGGCGCCAACAAAGAAGAGCGTTGGAGGCGCGGCGGGCCTGAAGCCCTGACGGATGCGCTCCAAGGCGCTGTTCGCTGTTTTCCAATGCTCATCGGCACCTGCAGGATCAATTCCGCCTTTGAGTTCCCCGCATGCGAGATACGCCTTCTTATCTTCCAAGAGTCTTTTGATCTCTGCCTTGGGCGTAAGGACCTTCAGGAGAATTACATCGATGTTCTTACGAATGAATCTCGGCGTCTTATCGAAGACAAGATAACGGTTTTTCCAAGTGATCTCTTGGACTTTGACTTCGTTCGTAGACGATCTCTCGACCGCATGGGGAATTCGACTCGCCTTTAGGTGCTCCTGTATCGCGTCGCTGAAACGAATTCCCGCCAGTGCGCCTGTGACATTTCGCATCGTTCCGCCAAGAGAATCGCCCTTCGTCAGCAAGAAGCGATAGACAAGATCCTCGCGCCAAGCATCACCTGCACGCTTGGCAACAACATCAATGGCACGCTTGAGCGCGCGATGAAGTTCGCGTCCGGAGAGATGTGAGCGTGCCTTATCCGAAAATCCAGCAGCAGAAAGCAGCTCCGCTTGCACGGATTTGAGGCTTGCTGCGACTCCTATATCGCTGGCCTTATTGAGTGCTGCGTGCAATGTCTTAGCCTGCTCGATATATGGGGAAGCGCGTTCCGTTTTCTCAAGGGCTTGGGCTAGGAATCCTTTACACACCTGCATATGCGATGTTACAAGATCTGATGGGTTCTTTATCAATCTTGTCTCAGGCCTACTCATAATGGAGTCCGTGCGAGAAGGTATCGATCACCGACCCTAACGTACAACCAAACTCGCATCGGCCACACGCACGCGATTTTCGGCTCGATTGAGTGCGCCGAGGGCGCGGTCCAAATCCCACTCGCCCTGTCCGGTACGGGCTTCGTGGACGCGATTGCGCGCGCGTTCGAGCGATTGCAGGGCGCGTTCGCGGTCGATCTGGGTAGACTGTTCGGCGGTGTCGGCGAGGATGGTGGCGCGGTTGTCGGCGACTTCGAGGAATCCGCCGGAGATCGCCAGCAACAGTTCGACTCCCGAATCGCGGCCGGGGGCGCCGTCGGGCAGAGTGATCGTGATCTTGCCCGGCTGCAACGTCGTGATCAGCGGGGCATGATGGGCCATGACGCCGAGGTATCCTTCGGCGGCGGGCACGATCAGCGAGACGACCTTCTGATCGAAAATCGTCTTTTCGGGTGTGACGATGGAGAGCTGGAAGTCGGCCATGTGCTAAACTCGGCGGTTACCTGTCATTCTGAGTCCCGAGCAACGCGAGGGCCGAAGAATCTGCTTTGTGTCTCAGGAGTGGGTTCCATATCGCCGGCAATTCGAAAAGCAGATGCTTCGCCTGTATCCCGCCCGAGGCGAGATACGGCTCAGCATGACACACACTGGTAGGTGTGAAACCCGGACCAACTCTTGAGGTGAATAAGGTCCGGGCCACACACTGACATTCTCACGCCTGTGCTCTCTTGCGCGCATCCTCGAGCACCTCTTCCATCGTGCCCTTCATGTAGAACGCCTGCTCGGGGATGTCGTCGTATTTGCCGCCGATGATTTCGCCGAATGCCTTCACCGTGTCCTCGAGTTTGACATAGCGTCCTTCCTTGCCGGTAAACGCCTCGGCGACGAAGAATGGCTGCGAAAGGAATCGCTGAATTTTACGGGCGCGCGAGACGGTCAGCTTGTCCTCTTCGGATAGTTCTTCGATTCCCAGAATGGCGATGATGTCCTGCAGGTCTTTGTAGCGTTGCAGGATCAGTTGCACGCCGCGCGCGACACGATAATGCTCTTCGCCCACGATGTTCGGATCGAGAATGCGCGATGTCGAGTCGAGCGGATCGACCGCCGGATACAATCCGAGTTCGGCGATTTGACGGGACAATACGGTCGTGGCATCAAGGTGCGAAAACGTGGTCGCCGGAGCGGGGTCGGTCAGGTCGTCGGCGGGAACATAGATCGCCTGCACGGAAGTTATCGAACCGGCCTTGGTGGATGTGATCCGTTCCTGCAACGCGCCCATCTCGGTACCGAGCGTCGGCTGGTATCCGACCGCCGAGGGCATGCGTCCCAAGAGCGCCGAAACCTCCGAACCCGCCTGCACGAAACGGAAGATGTTGTCGATGAAGATCAGCACGTCCTGGTGCTCTTCATCACGGAAGTATTCGGCCATCGTCAATCCGGTGAGACCGACCCGCAGACGCGCGCCGGGGGGCTCGTTCATCTGGCCGAACACCATCACGGTCTTCTTGATGACACCCGACTCGGTCATTTCCAAATAGAGGTCGTTGCCCTCGCGAGTGCGTTCGCCGACACCGCAAAAGACCGAATACCCGCCGTGCTCGGTGGCGATGTTGCGGATCAATTCCTGAATGATGACGGTCTTGCCGACACCGGCGCCGCCGAATAGTCCGACTTTGCCGCCCTTGGGATATGGCTCGAGCAAGTCGATGACTTTGATTCCGGTTTCGAAGATCTCGGTCTCAGTCGCCTGATCGGCGAAGGTCGGCGAGGGACGATGGATCGGATGGCGCTGGACGCCATTGTCCATGTCGCCCTTGCCGTCAATCGGATGGCCCAGCAGATTGAAGACCCGTCCCAGGCAGATGGTCCCCACCGGAACGGTAATCGGGCCGCCGGTGTCGAGCGCGGGCATGCCGCGCACGAGACCATCGGTGGAAGCGAGCGCGATGCAACGGACGACATTGTCGCCGATGTGCGCGGCCACCTCGACAGTCAGCTTGGTCCCGGATTCTTTCTTTTCGATCGTGATCGCGTTGAGAATGTTCGGCAGACGGTCGGAGTCGAACTCACAGTCGACCGTCGGCCCGATCACCTGAACGACTTTGCCCCAGTTTTGGTCGGCCATTGCCTGTCCTTAGCGCGATGAGATAGTTTAACGGACGATTCGATTATCTGAGCGCCTCGGCGCCGCCGACGATGTCGAGCAGTTCCTTGGTGATGGCGGCCTGCCGGGCTTTGTTGTACTGCAACGTCAACGTATCGATCATATCCCCTGCCGCACTGGTCGCCGCGCCCATGGCCATCATGCGCGCCGCGTGTTCGGACGCGAATGATTCGGCCAGCGCTGATTGCAGGAGAGTCGTCGCGTAACGCGGCATCAGGTCGGCAAAGATTGCCGCGGGCGCGGGCTCGAAGATGTAGTCGCTGCTTTTGTCTGCGCGGCCCTCGTGCGGCTTGATCGGAAGATACTGCGACTGTGTGACAGAGCTGCGCGCCGTCGTGATGAAACGTGTATAGATCAGATGGACTTCGTCGGTCTCGCCGGAGCGGAACCGTGCGGTCAGGTCAGCGGCGATGGCGCGTACGCGCGCGAACCCGATGGTGCCGCCGAAATCGAGATGTTTCGCGGCAATCGGCCATTGGCGTTTGCGAAACCAGTCATAGCCGCGTTTGCCGATGCAAATCAGTTCGACATTCGCAGGATTGTAATCCTTCAGAAACACCAGCGCGCGACGGATCAAATATGCGTTGAACGATCCGCAGAGGCCGCGGTCCGCGGTGACCAGGATCAGAGTCGACTTCTTCACCGGCGTGCGCGCCTGAAAGAACGGATGCGGCGGCGGCTGGTCGGGCCGCACGACGGCGGCAGAGATGTTCGAGAGTATCAATTCGAGTTTGCCGCGATAGGGACGCGCCTGCTCGGCGCGCATCTGCGCCTTGCGCAGCTTCGCCGCCGAGACCATCTCCATCGCCTTGGTGATCTGCTGGGTCGATTTGACCGAGCGAATACGGCGTTTGATGTCGCGTGAAGAGGGCATGTGTCCGTTTGGTAGTCGCGATTACTCGGGCTTGAACACACCTGCGAAGCGGTCGCACGCTTTCTTCATCTCGGAGTTGATGTCGTCGGTCATCTGGCCCTTGGTCTTGATGGCGTGGCAGGTGTCGGGGTAGTCGTTGTGCATGAACGCCAGGAATTCCGTCTCGTATTTGCGTACGGAGCCGACCGGGACTCTGTCGAGGTAGCCGTTGGTTCCGGCCCAGATCGCCATCACCTGATCCTCGACCGCCATCGGGACATACTGTCCCTGCTTGAGCAGCTCGACCATACGCGTGCCGCGCGTTAATTGCTGCTGCGTGGCGGTGTCGAGATCGGAACCGAACTGTGCGAACGCGGCCAGTTCGCGATACTGCGCCAGATCGAGCCGCAGCGAACCGGCGACCTTTTTCATGGCCTTGGTCTGCGCGTTGCCGCCGACGCGGGACACGGAAATTCCGACGTTGATCGCGGGGCGAATACCGGCGTAGAATAAGTCGCCCTCGAGGAAAATCTGCCCATCGGTGATCGAGATCACGTTGGTCGGGATATACGCGGTCACGTCACCGGCCTGCGTTTCGATGATCGGCAACGCGGTCAACGAACCGCCGCCGAGTTTGTCGGAGAGCTTGGCGGCGCGTTCCAACAGGCGCGAGTGCAGATAGAAGACATCGCCGGGAAACGCCTCGCGCCCCGGCGGACGCCGCAGCAGCAATGCGAGTTGGCGGTATGCGGTGGCGTGCTTGGATAAGTCATCGTATATGCAGACCACATGGCGTCCGGAGTGCAAAAACTCCTCACCCATCGTCACACCGGCATACGGCGCGATGAATTGCAGCGGCGCCGGATCGGTCGCGGAGGCGACGACCACGGTCGTGTATTCCATGGCGCCGTGTTTCTTGAGCACTTCGACCACCTGCGCGACAGTCGAGGCCTTCTGGCCGATCGCCACGTAGATGCAGTGCAAGTCGGTGCCTTTTTGATTGATGATCGTGTCGATGGCGATGGCGGTCTTGCCGGTCTGTCGGTCGCCGATGATCAGTTCGCGCTGGCCGCGTCCGATCGGAATCATCGAATCGATCGCCTTCAGCCCAGTCTGCACCGGTTCTTTGACCGGCTGGCGGTCGATCACCGAAGGAGCATTGCCCTCGAGCGGGCGGAACTTGTCGGTGACAACGGGCCCGGCACCGTCGAGCGGCTGTCCCAGCGGATTGACCACGCGGCCGATGAGTGCATCGCCGACCGGGACTTGTGCGACTTTGCCGGTGCGACGAACGGTGTCGCCCTCTTTGATCATGCGGTCGGTGCCGAAGATGGCGCAGCCGACGTTGTCTTCCTCGAGGTTAAGGATCATCCCCATGATGTCGCCGGGGAAGACAACCAGCTCGGACATCATCGCGTCTTCGAGTCCCCAGACGCGGGCGATGCCGTCGCCGACCTGCAGGACGGTGCCGACCGACTCCATGTCGAGCTTGCTTTCGTATTTGTCGATCTCCTGCGCGATGACCGAGGAGACCTCTTCTGGTTTCAGCGCCATGAGTGACTACTCTCCAATATGTCTTTTCGATACTCGGACATTCTATGCGGCATGATGCACTTTGACGGCCGACAGTGTTTCGCGCAATCGCTCCAAATCATGACGTACCGTATGATCGATCATCTCGCCGCCCATGAGAACAACCACGCCGCCCAACAACGCGGGGTCGACGAGCGTGTGGGATTGCACGGACTTGCCCGATAACTTCTCCAGCCGTGTGATGATCTGATCGCGTTCGGCATCCGGCAGCGGAACCGCCGTGGTGATCGTCGCGCGCACGATCCCTTCGATTTCGTCGAGGAGCTCGCGATAGATTTGGATCATACGCAACAACGCCGAAGTGCGGCCTTTGTCGATTAAGAAATTCAGGAAGTTCCTCACCAACGCGTGCGCCGATGCACCCAGGGCGCGGGCGATCAACTCTTTCTTCTGCTCCGGCGACAACTGGGGCGAAGACAGCACCGGCAGCAGCCGTCTCTCCTGTTCGATGGCCGCCGCGAGCGCAGAGAGGTCACCCCAAACGGGACGCAACTGTCCCAGACGATTTGCCAGATCAAAAAGAGCGGTGGCGTACTTTCGAGCGACGCGGGTATCGTCCGTCATGATCCGTCAACTACCCCTGTCCGCGAGTGTGTGACTGTTCCAATTCATCGATGAAACCCGCAATCAGGCGCCGGTGTCCCTCCTGATCGAGCGTCTGACGGAGGATGCGCTCGGTCGCCGACAACGTCATGCCGACCATGCGCTCCTTGAGCGCGACCTGGGCCTTGGCGAGATCGCGATCGAGATCGGCGCGCGCCTTATCGATGATGCGTTTGGCCTCGCCGCGCGCTTCCTCGCGCAGTTCCGAGGCGACCTGGCGACCCTCGTTGACCGCCTCCTGAATCTTCTGACGGGCCTCGGCCTCGATGGCATCGAGCCGTTGTTGGTATTGTGCGGCGAGATTCTCTGATTGCCTGCGTTTGGCCTCGGCGGCATCGAAGTCGGCCCTGATCTTTGCGCGCCTTTCTTCGAGCAGATTCAGCAACGGTTTCCATGCGAACCGTCTGAGAATCCACAATGCGATCAGAAACCCGACAACATGTGTGGCGATTTGCTGCAACTGTGGGTTCATGCCAAGTCCGGTCCTCCATTACGATGAAACGCAATGCACGCCGCGGCCCCTCCCATTCGGCAGGGGATTGCGCTCCGAGTTCGCGGCGTCCGCGGTGTCGTTACTGGATGCGTCCCTGCAAGATGAAAAACGCCACCAGCGCGTAGATCGTCAGCGCCTCGATGAGCGCTGCGCCGATGATCATGCCGGTCTGGATTTTGCCGGCCGCTTCGGGCTGGCGTCCCATCGCCTCCATCGCCGCGGCTACGGCCTTGCCCAGGCCGATGCCGGAACCGATGGCCGCCAGCGCCAGTCCGAACGGCAGCGCCAGCGAGAGTGCGGTACGAAAGTCCATGAGTCCTGCTCCTTTACGAAATGTTCCTTTGTCCCACTGCGTTTATGTCGCGATCAATGGCCCTCGTGTTCGGATAGCATCATCGAAAAATAAACGGTCGACAACAACGTGAAGACCAGCGCCTGGATCGTGCCGGTCAATAGCGCCAGGAAGATGAACGGCAAATGCAACGGCAGTCCAACCGGGACGTGCAGGAAGGCGGTCGCCGAGATCCCGAGCATGACGAATGCCGCCAGCAGCACGTCCTCGCCGGTGATGTTGCCGAACAGACGTAACGACAGCGACATGGGCTTGGCCAACTCGCCGATCAGGTGGATTGGCAGGTTCAGCGGCACCAGAACCCACTGGATGACGCTGCGCGGTGTTCCCATCATGTGGTCGATGTATCCCCAGACACCCATGTGGCGGATTCCGGCATACTGCACATAAAAGAACACGCACACCGCCAGCGCGATGGTGGTGTTGATTCCATTCTTTCCGCCGGTCGGCGACATCATGCCGGGAATCAGCCCGAACAGGTTCATGCACCAGATGTAGAGAAATAGTGTGCCGAGAAACGGGGTGAAACGTCGCCCGTGAGGACCAAGAATCCCGCCGATGAAGTTGTCCAGCCCCTCCACCGCCATCTCCAGGAGGTTTTGCAGTCGTCCGGGAAGCATAGTCGCACGGCGCGTTGCGAAGAAGCACAGCAGCGACAGTCCGATGGCCACGATAAACGCGTAGATCACGTTCTCCCAGTGGTGAAGAAATTGCGCCCACGTTTGACCTGGAAAGTACCCCGAAAGGATCGTGATGATGTTCGGGAGTTCCGGGGCGCCGGACGATGCCGCCGGCTCATGGCCATCGCCAGACGAAGCCACCGTTGCCAGAGGGACCCAGATGGAATGAAACAGTCGTGTCATTGAGTCCGCGAGCAAACGGAAGAGGATTCAGACGCTTGATCATCAAGATGAAGGAATGCACGCCCGAGAGCTTTGAGCAGCACCACAAGAAAAAGCGTTGCAAATCCCGAAAGCAGCGCCACGGGAGAGAACCACTCGGACCGGAGCAGAAGGTAGCCGCCCACGTATAAGACCGGGAATTTGACCGCAGCGAATGCGGCGGTGAGGCGGGGTGCGACCTCCTGCGGTGTCAACACGGAACGAATCAGGCGTCCCAGCATCCAGAAATTGGCCACGCTCCACGTCGCACCGATCAAGTATCCGAGCGCAAACATCGTCTCGTGGTAGACGGCGACAAAGACGAAGACGATCGCGCTGAGAATCAGCGTCGTTCGTTGCACGCGTGAGAGGAAGTCAAGTCCCATGAGATGGGGCTGTCAGTTGCCGTTTGTATCGCGCGCGGCACTTTTGATCAACTTGTAAACCTCACGCCCGGAAGCTGTAAATCCCAACACGATGAAGATCACCATCAGCCACGGCTCAGTGCCGTATCGGCGGTCGAGCCAGTCGCCGACGTAGTAGCCGATCAGCGGTCCGACCAGTAATACAAACGGGATCGCGGTCAAGAGCCCGATCGGCCGCAGCCACCGACCCGTCTCCGAACTGTTCGGTCGGCCCATGAATCACACCGATCCGGTACGCCCCAAGCCATGCAACTCTTTGTCGCAGAACCTGCAAGCGGCTCGAAGCGGACCGCCAATATCAAAATCTCAGAAAGGTGAAGTCAAGCCGATTCTCCCCGTACTGACAAGGACAAACGATGCCCTACTCCCATTCGATGGTCGCCGGGGGTTTGGAGGAAATGTCGTAGCAGACGCGGTTGATGCCGGGAACCTCGTTGATGATCCGATTCGAGACACGCTTGAGCAGCTCGTACGGCAGCTCGGCCCAGTCAGCGGTCATACCATCGGCGGATGTGACCGCGCGCAGCGCCAGCGACTTCTCATAGGTGCGGTGGTCGCCCATGACACCAACGGAGTGCACCGGGAGCAGGACACAAAACGCCTGCCAGACTTTGTCGTACCATCCCGAGTTCCGCAGTTCGGCAATAAAGATGCGGTCGGCGGCGCGCAATAGCGCCAGATCGGGAGAGGTGATCGACCCGGGAATGCGGACCGCCAAGCCGGGTCCGGGAAAGGGGTGCCGTCCGAGGACGGACGCCGGAAGACCGAGGGTACGTCCGACAGCGCGGACCTCGTCCTTGAAAAGCCATTTGAGCGGTTCGACCAGTTTCAAGTGCATGCGATCCGGCAAGCCGCCGACATTGTGGTGCGACTTGATGACCGCCGATGGCCCCGCAACTGAGACGCTCTCGATCCAATCGGGATAAAGCGTTCCCTGCGCCAGGAAGTCGATTGGGCCGATGCGCTTGGCTTCTTCTTCAAAGACTTCAATGAAGACACGACCGATGGCCTTGCGCTTCAGCTCGGGATCGGTAACGCCCGCGAGAGCCGACAGGAAGCGTTGCCCGGCATCAACAGGTCGAATCTCGACGCCCGCCGAACGCAGCGCATCGGTGACCTCAGTCGCCTCGTCGTCGCGCAGCAGTCCGGTGTCGACGAAGACCGGATGGGAGCGCGTACCGATGGCGCGCTGAAGCAGGACGGCCAGGACAGCGGAATCGACGCCGCCGGAGACACCAAGCAGTACGTGGCCGTCGCCGACCTGCTGCCGGACCTCGGTAATTGCCTGCTCGGTAAACACGCCGGCATCCCATCCGCCCTGGCAATGGCAGATATCGTAGACGAAGGCCCGGAGAATCTCGCGGCCATGCTCAGTGTGCTCGACTTCGGGATGGAATTGAATCCCCCAGAAGCGGCGCGACGCATCCGACATCGCCGCCAACGGCACCGCATCGGTCTGTCCGATGGCTTTCATGCCCGGAGGGAGTGTCGCGACCGAATCACCGTGGCTCATCCAAACGTTGAACTGTCGCGGCAGTCCATCCCAGAGGGCGTCGTCGCCCTGACGCGTCATGACCGCACGCCCGTACTCACGTCGCGTCGACTCGGCCAATCGGCTCCCATGGCTGATGGCATACAGTTGTAGTCCGTAGCAGATGCCGAGCTTGGGACAGTCTTTCTCGAATAACGACGGATCGCATGTCGGCGCTCCGGGATCGTTGGCCGATGCCGGGCCGCCGGAGAAGATCAACCCCCGGGCCTCGTTCCAATCGATGGCCTCGGGCCTGATGTCGGGCCCGACGACGCGCGAGAAGACCCCCAACTCACGGATACGCCGGGCGATCAACTGCGTGTACTGCGACCCGAAGTCGAGAATCCAGATGGCCTCTGATCGGCTTGCTGACATCAAATGTGCGGTCCCTTCAGGATCGTGTCGTGTCGCCAATTATCGTCATCGGTTTGCGGGAAGTCGAGTCGTTCGTGCAGCCCGCGCGACTCGCGCCGTTTCAGGGCGCTGGCGGCGATGAGCATGCTGACAAGCATGGCATTACGCAGTTCCAGCGCGTCGGCGTTGAACCCCTCTCGTCGGATCTGAGAGTCCAGTCGGCTCCGGAGTTGTCGCAATGTCGCAACCGCCGACGTGAGCCCTTGCCCGTCGCGCAGAATGCCGACCCGATCCCACATCAACAGACGCAGTGCCGTCCAGGCGCGGCTTGATCCAGACCGGTGACCGATGCGCATCCCTGATACATCCCGGGGTGCGCGGGGCAGAGTCTTTCTGAGTCGCTTGATTATTCCGATGGCCGACAGCGACGCCGCCTGTGCGAACACCATCGCTTCCAGGAGTGAATTGGAGGCCAGGCGATTGGCGCCGTGCAGTCCGGTGCATGCGACTTCGCCGGCGGCCCAGAGTCCGGCAATATCGGTCTGGCCCCGTAAGTCGGTGATGATGCCGCCGCACATGTAATGCGCCGCCGGCAGCACCGGAATCGGTTCCCTGGTCATGTCCAGTCCGAGCTGTTTGCAGCGGCGGTGGATATTGGGGAACCGCTCCCGGATGAAGCCCGCCTTCAAGTGGGTCATGTCCAGATAGGCGCACCGCGAACGGGTGCGTCGGCATTCGGCCATGATGGCGCGGGCGACAATGTCACGCGGCGCCAGATCGCCCAACGGATGCACATGCTCCATGAATGCCTCGCCGCGACGGTTTCGCAGAATCCCCCCTGCCCCGCGCAGCGCTTCGGAGATGAGGAAACGTCCCGAGCCGGGAACGTGCAGCCGCGTGGGGTGGAATTGGACAAACTCCATATTGGCGACCCGGCAGCCGGCGCGGAAGGCCATCGCCACCCCATCGCCGGTCGCGATGCGCGGATTGGTCGTGAACCGATAGACCTGCCCGGCGCCACCGGTGGCCAGCACGGTCGCCGGCGATGAGGCGCGCATGAGTACACGGCGTTGACGGTCGAAGATCATCGCGCCGACACAACGACGCGCCGAACCGCGATTGTGAGTCAGCAGGTCGATCGCAATGTGATGCTCGAGAAGAATCACCGATTTCTGGCTCCGCAGCGCGCGCAAGAGCGCGGCTTCGATCTCGCGGCCGGTCAGATCGGAAGCGTGCACAACCCGCGCCGCCGAGTGTCCACCCTCCAGCCCGACGTCGAGATTGTCCAGAGAGCGGCGGGCGCGTCGAAAGGAAAACTGCACGCCCACATCGATCAGCGCCCGAATCATGGCGGGTGCTTCGGTAACGACCTGACGAACGACGCGCGGCTTGCACAACCCCGCCCCGGCGGTCAGCGTGTCCTCGACGTGCTGTGCGATCGAATCCAGACTCGAGACCACCGCCGCGATGCCGCCCTGTGCGTAGTTGGTATTCGATTCAACTTCGTCCTTCTTCGTGACGATCAGGACATTTCCGTGCGGCGCCAGGCACAGCGCGGTCCACAGTCCGGCGATCCCCGAGCCGATCACCAGGAAGTCGCAGTCGTGCTCTTCGATGTGTGACAGTCGAAAGCGACGCTGACTCATGACGGCAGTTGCCAGGCTTCGAAAAAGTCGTCCCCGGCAATGAACTCAAGTCGCGTAGCGAGGACATAGAGCGGCAGTCCCCGCAGCCGGGGGCCGGCGATCTTAACGGCATCCTTGTGCGTGGTCAACAGATAATCCGCGCCGATGTTTCCCGCCCGGTGAAACAATCTCTCGATGTCGCGTCCGGTGTAACGATGGTGATCGGGGAAGGAGACGGTGCCTGCGGGTATCACACCCCAGGCGCACACCTGCTCGAAGAAGCGTTGTGGGACGGCAATCCCGCAGAAGACCAGCGGCCTGCCGTGCGGCGGAACGGACTTCGCCCCGACTGTGGCCCCGTCAACGGCGACGATTCCGTCAGTGACACGCCGAAACCACGCGATCGGACCACGATACCCCCATGTGCCCAGCCGTTCCCGATGGATTTTTTGCACATTGTGCGAAATGTCGCCGTCGGTGGTCACGATCACCGCTGTGGCGTGCCGGATCGAGTGCGGCGATACCCGCCAGCGGCCATCGGGAAGATACCGGACCGGATGTTCGCAGTCGGCGGCGGCAAGACAGACGATGCGGAATTCGTTCTGCCATTGCGTTGAGACGCCGTCGTCAAGGACGATCGCGCCAAACCGGCCGGACCGATCCAGCTCGTCAATGACTTGCGCCGGGTCCTTGCCGACGACGACGACGGCCCCGGTTTGCTGTCGCAACATTAACGCTTCATCACCGATCTGATCGGCAGTGGCGTCGTGCTCGTCATCGAGACTAAAAGTGCCGTGCGCGCGGCGTCCGTATCCCCTGGTGACAATCGCGGTGTCGATGCCCTGACTTCTCAGTTTTGAGACAATGTGAGCGGTCAGGGGCGTTTTGCCGGCGCCCCCAACTGTCGGGGAGGAAACGACGATCAAGCTTGCGTTGGCCAGCGGCGGGAGCACGCGCGCCCGTCGTCGCTGTTCCAACGAGTTCGCCGCTTGATATACCCACGCGGCGGGTTTGGCGAGTGCCCCATAACAAAACAGGCCGGGCGAACGCCGGCCAAGGGACCAATCCTGATACGCTTGTTTGAGCAACCGTATCAATGTTTGGCTGGCTCCGCATGCGGCACAGCCGCCTGAGGACCATCGGCGCGCGATTCCAGCGACAGCAGCATCGCACACAGATCGTCGGCAATCTCCTCCCGGATGCCGACGAGACGATCGCGCAACTCGGCGGACCGTGTCTGGCGCGTCGCCGCGTTGGGCGGATTACGCAGAATCGTTGCGATGGCGGAACGCAACAGAGACGGATCGTCAACCCGTCGCGCCATGCCCATTTCCAGCAGGAGTTGGGCCTCTTCTGACTGCTTCTCCATGAACGGACCGAACACGACCGGGACTCCAGCGGCGGCGGCTTCCAGTGGATTGTGCCCGCCAAACGGACGCAAGCTCCCACCGACGAAGGCCACATCGGCATGTTGGTACAGCCCCGCAAGGGCACCTATCTGATCGATCAGGAGAACGTCGGAACTGACCGATGCCGACTCGCGCAACCGCGACCAGCGCGACGGCTCCCAGCCCCCCCGACGGATCTGCCGTTCGACTTTGTCGAATCGTTCGGGGTGACGCGGCGCCAGCCAGAGCCGCAACCCGGCATACTCCCGGCGCAATTGTCGGAAAGCCGACAGGATTATTTTCTCCTCGCCGGGACGAGTGCATCCGGCGATCCAGACAGGTCCAGTGGCCCGCACCGGCGTGCCCGATGACATTTTCCGATCGACCTCGGGCGGCAGCTTCAGCGATCCGGCCGCGCGCACCCGCCACGGCTCGACACCGAGCGCCAACACTCGGTGCGCGTCGTCCTCGGCTCGCATAAAGAAGAATCGCACGCAACGCAACAGCGATCGCCAATACGCAGCGCCGATCCGATAGCGGGCGAATGCGCCGGAGGAGACGCGTCCGTTGACAACGAATACCGGGACATCATGGTCGGCCGCAGCGGTCAGAAAGTTCGGCCACCACTCGGTCTCGACCAGCACGACGGCGCGCGGATCGAAGTGCGCGAAGACTTTCTCCATCGCCTGCGGCAGATCGAAGGGAACGCGGAAGCAAACGGTGTCCTGGGGATAGACATCCGCGCACAAACGCAGCCCGGTCTCGGTCATTGCCGAGGCGATGACCGTGTGGCCCCGCGCGCGCAGCGCCCCGGCGAAGTATCCGCCGATGCGGACCTCGCCGACGGAGGCGGCATGAATCCAAATCGGACGTCCGGGCGGAGGGGCAGGCAATTGTTCGCCGCGACGCTGGGCGATGCCCTCGTCATTCCAGCGATTGGCACGCTTCTGCCACCAACTTCCGGCGCGTGCCACGCCGGATGCGCCGACCGAGTACAAATCGGTGAGACGCCGTGCCCAAAAAGACGGGCGATGCCCTCGCCGATTACTGCGGCCATGATCTGACTCCGGCCCGTGCATGGTGTCCCGTTCGCTGGTCACATTCCGAATATATATCGGCTGACAGACGATCCCCAACGACGCTTCAGGATCGACAAACTCACCCGAGGGACCCTCGCAGTTCCCCAATCCATTCATCGACGATCCCGGCGGCACGCGCCACCGCTCCCTGTGACCCGAGCGCGTCGCGAACCTCGGATAGGGCGGCCAACTGCCGCGAGCGCGCGGCTTTGTCGTTGAGCAGTTGACGGGCCGACGCCGCAATGCCTTCGGGGGTCGCATCGTTCTGGAGAAACTCGGGCACGACCGTGCGCTTCAGGAGAATATTCGGCATCGCCATCTGATCGATCCGGACCAGACGGCGGGCGATGGCGTAGTTGAGCGAACCGGTGCGATATACCGAGATCATCGGCGTATTCAACAGCGCGCATTCGACCGTGGCAGTGCCCGGTTTGGTGATGACCAGATCCGCCGCAGCGATCAAATCGTACACATCGGACGAGACGATTATCCCGTCTTCAAAGTCTCCGACCGTGTTCCGATCCGCAATGGTCGGCGCCAGTCCCAGCGCGATGCGGGCGCGTGGCACAGACGCGGCAATAAGCTGGGCCGCCGTTCGGAACAAATCCCAGTGTGATCGAAATTCGGCGTGCCGCGCCCCCGGTAGCAGTGCAACGAGTGGTTCGTCTGCGCCTACCCTCAGCCGTTGACGCACAATCTCACGCGGGGCCGAGGCCGCCACAACGTCGGTCAACGGATGTCCGACCCAATCGGCCGTAACATGGTGCGTCCGAAAGTATTCCTGCTCAAACCCGAATGCCACGATCGCGCGGTCGATGCAGTCCTGAAAGACCTTGATCCGACGCGGCCCCCAAGCCCACAATTGCGGCACGATATAATAGAGTACTCGCGCCCCGCGCGCGTGGATGCGTTTGGCCAGGCGCAGATTGAATCCGGGATAGTCGATCAGGACAACGCCGGTCGGTTTGCGTTCGACGATGGCATCGGTCAATCGACTCAACCGTCGCAGAACGCGCGGGAGCGACAGGACGACATCGACGATCCCCGACAGCCCCCAGTCGCGGGCGTCCTGCCACAGTTCACATCCGGCGGCCGCCATCTGCGCGGAGCCGACTCCCCAGATGCGCCAATCGGGATGACGCTGCTTGATTGTGGTGATCAGACGCGCGCCGTGCAGATCGCCGGATGGTTCTCCGGCCACGACACACAATGAGGTGTCAGGCATCAGCGGACAAGACCGCGCTCGGATTGCAGGATGAATGCCCGCATCTGTTGTGCTACGGCACTGTCGGGCATGGCGCGTTGCAGCTCGTCGGCGGCCTGCGAAAAATTGAGTTTGGAACGAAAAACAATACGAAACGCGCGCGACAGCTCGGCGATCTTGTCCGGAGCGAATCCGCGACGTTGGAGTCCGACACGGTTCAGCGACAGGGTTTTCAACGGGTATCCGCCGACAACGACATACGGCATGATATCCTGAGTTACGCGAAAACCGCCGCCGACCATGGCATGGGGGCCGATCAGCGTGAATTGATGGACGACCGTGCCGCCGCCGATCACCACCCAATCGCCGAGCGTGACATGCCCGCCCAACTGGACCGTGTTGGCGAGGATGACATGATGGCCGAGCGTGTTGTCGTGCGCGACATGGGCATACGCCATAATCATGCAGTCGGCGCCGACAATGGTCCGGCCGGTCTTGGCCGTGCCCCGGTGCACCGTGGCGCATTCGCGGATGATGGTGCGGTCGCCGATGTGTGTCGCGGTCGGCTCGCCGGCGTATTTCAAGTCCTGCGGCTCAGTTCCGACGACGGCGCCGTGCGAGATGCGGACATCGTGCCCGATGTGCGTTCCGGGGCCGATGCGGGAGTGCGAACCGATGACAGTCCCGGAGGCAATGGTCACATCCCCTTCGATGATCGCGTAGGGCTCGACCGTTACGCCGATGTCGAGTCGCGCGCGCGGATCGACGATCGCAGTCGGGTGGACTACGGTCTGGGTCCGCCGAACGCCGGGATCGGTCATGGTCGTGGCCTGCGTGTTCACAGCGTCGGCCCCTTATCGTTCCATCAGCATCGCCATCATCGTCGCCTCGGTGACCAGCGCGTCATCGACATATGCCTTGCCGGCGATCTTGCACATGCCGCGTCGGAACGACAGCATTTCGACCTCGAAGCGCAATTGGTCACCAGGACGCACCGGTTTGCGGAAACGGGCATCGTCGATGGCCATAAAGTATACAACCTGCTTTTCCGGCTCCGGGATCATGTTCAGCAGCATCAATCCCCCCGCCTGTGCCATGGCCTCGACAATCAGCACGCCGGGCATGATCGGATGATCGGGAAAGTGGCCGCTGAAGAACGGCTCGTTTAATGAGACATTTTTGATCGCGGTGACATGCTTGCCGGGTTCCAGCGAAAGGATACGGTCGATCAAAAGCATCGGGTAACGGTGCGGGAGGATGCGCGCGATCGCCTCGGCATCGAGCTGGAGCGTGCCGCCGGTTGTCGGTGCTTTGTATTTCTCCCCCAACTTTTTCTTGTCGATTTCGGCCTTGATGCGTTTGGCCAGGGCGACGTTGGCGGCATGCCCCGAACGCGCCGCAAGAATGTGCGCCTTCAGCGGACGGCCGATCAACGCCAAGTCGCCGATCAGATCGACCACTTTGTGACGCACCGGCTCGTTGGGAAAACGCAGATCGCCGTTGTTGAGGATGCCGTTGGTGCCGATCGGCAACGGCTTGTCGATTCCGACAATCCGTCCAAGACGTTCGGCATCGGCCTGCGTGTAGCCGTCATCGCAAATGACGATGGCGTTGTCAAGCGAGCCGCCTTTGATCAGTCCTTGCTGGTGGAGCTGCTCGACTTCCGAAAGAAAACAGAAGGTCCGCGCCGGGGCGAATTCCTGGGCGTATTCCTCGTCCAGCGATGTCAACGTCGTGTATTGCGTGCCGAGCGCCGGATTGCGGTAATCGACCATGTAGGTGACGCGGAAATCGTCGGAGGGCAGACAGATCAGATCGACGCCGCGTCCCGGTTCGGAGTAGTTGATCGGCGCATCCGGCTCGAAGTAGACCTTCGGCTCGTCCTGTCCCTGAATTCCTGCCTTCAGCAGCACGTCGACATACGGCTTGCTGGAGCCATCGCCGATCGGCGGCTCGACATTGTCGAGCGTGCAGACGCAGTTGTCGATTTCCAACCCTGCGAGCGCCGAGAGCACATGCTCGACCGTGTGCACCTTGGCTTCGCCCTGGGCAATGGTCGTACCGCGATGAACATCGATCACCGAACCGATGTCCGCCTTCAGATCGACGGTGCCGCCGTTGGACGGGACACGAAACACGATCCCGGTCCCGACCGGGGCCGGATGAAAACGGATGGTCGACGGCTTGCCGGTGTGCAAGCCGATGCCGGCGAATTCGGCAGATTGCTTTATGGTGCGCTGATGTTTGTTCATGGGCAATGGTATAGAAACATCCGCAGCGGTTCCGTCAGGTGGTCTCCGCCCACCGATGTCCCGTTCTGCGAAACACCGCTCGCGATTATCACTCCGATCCGCCCTCGACAGTCAACTCGAGCTCTTCGGACCAATCGTTCTCATAATACCCTTGGTCAACATACCGCCGAAAGCTGGAATATGACCACTCCGGGGGATTCGTCACAAGCCCATGTTTGACAGGGTTGTAATGAGTGTAATCCACGTGCTGTCTCAGGTCCTCGCCGTCACGGATCGCGTTTTCCCAGAATCCTCTTTGCAAAACTGCACGGTAGCCACAGCTGACTCGAGATCTGGATTGCATTGCTGAACGGTTCGTAACGATTGACAAGACTTTGATGCGCTCGATGAGCCCAGGTTGGATGAGCGCCCAGATACGGGAAGCGTCGGAGGACTCGGAGGGCATCTTCCATATGCAATGAAGGTGTTCGGGCAGGATGCCCGGCGCAAGCATGTCGAATTCCGCCCGATTCCGTGCACTCTCTAAACTCCCAAGTAAGATTTCCGGAATTCCGTTGAGCGTCAGGATCGGCCCATGTTGATGGGTCGCCACAGTGAAGTAATCCGTCACACCTGCAATGCGGAGGCGTCGATCTGTTGACATGGCCGTCAAGGATTGGTGGGCTGAGCCCACCCTGCGAATCCCTTAGCGGGCGTTACACCCGCCCGAGCCACGCACGGACCGCGGTCTGCACGAGCAGGACGTAGTCGCCGACGAGGTCGGGGACGACATGGGCGACGCGGGTTTTAAGTGCGGCAAGTTTGTTGATCGGGGTGGTGAAGTCGCGTGTCTCGCCCATCTGGAACATGGCCATCAGCACCATCAATTGGTTGGTCAGTTCGTCGCGGGCATCGGGGTCGGAGGTTTCCGCCATCTCCAATTCGGCGAAGAACGACGCCATCTCGTCGGCGAAGTTTTGCTCGGCTTCCATTTGCATCGCCGAACGCTTGTCGACGGGGCCCGGCACGGAGACGTCGACACGACCCGAACGATCATCTGCCGGCGGTTGCTTCGACGGGGCGGGCTGATCGCCGCCGAAACCGACATTCACACGCGACGCCTGATCGACGGCTCTGTCCGTGGGCTTTTTCGGTTCATCGGCGGGCGGCTTCTGCTCCGGCGGCGGCGGCCCGGAGCCCGGCCCGAAGCCGACGCTGCCGGAGGCGATGCGCGGCCCGCGAGTCGGCGGCGCATCGGGACGGTCCCCGACGTCGCGCACATGGATGTGATAGGCCGTGGCGTTGCCGTGCGCGTCGATCGTGGCGGCCTTGACCGTAACCTTTCCATCCTCGACCAACTCGCCGATGGCGTTGATGAGTTCGATTTCATTCACCTGCGGGAACTTGCGGACGACATAGTCGGAGTGCACCGTGCCGCCGCTTTCCTGATGACGGGCGGCCTGCTCGAGCACCTGCCAGACTGCGTCTTTGAGTTCGGGATTGCTCATCAGTTCATCCAGATGTTGCGGTCAAGATTGCGGTATTGGATCGCTTCGGCAATGTGCTGCGGGTGAATGTCCCCGGTCCCTTCGAGGTCGGCGATCGTACGCGAGACTTTGAGAATGCGATCATAGGCGCGCGCCGAGAGCCCCAGTTTGTTGATCGCGCGGCGCATCAAATCAAGCGACTCATTGGAAATCGGGCAATACTCGCGCAGGTGTTTGGATTCCATGTGCGCATTGCAATGGATGCCCGGTTCTTTGGTGAAGCGTTCGATTTGCCGCTTGCGGGCGGTGTTGACACGCTGGCGCACGACGGCCGAGGGCTCGCCCGCCTCCTCCGACGAGAGTTCCTTAAACTTCACAGCGGGCACTTCGATGTGGATGTCGATGCGGTCCATCAGCGGACCGGAAATCTTCGACATGTAGCGCGTGATCTGCTGCTGCGAGCAGGTGCAGTCGTGAAGGGACGAGCCGTAGTACCCGCAGGGGCACGGGTTCATCGCGCCGACCAGCATGAAGCGGGCCGGGAACGTCAAAGTCAGCGCCGCGCGGGCGATGGTGACATGCCCGTCTTCGATGGGCTGACGCAACACTTCAAGGACGTCCTTGTTGAACTCCGGCAGCTCATCGAGGAACAGCACGCCATTGTGCGCAAGTGAGACCTCGCCGGGACGCGGCGTCGTGCCGCCGCCAACCAGGCCCGCATTGGAAATCGTGTGATGCGGCGAGCGATAGGGACGATTTGCGATCAGAGCGCGTCCGGCCTGGAGCGTCCCGGATACGGAGTGAATCTTGGTCGTTTCGAGCGCTTCATCGAGCGTCATGTCGGGCAGGATGGTGGGGAAACGTCGCGCCAGCATCGTCTTGCCCGATCCCGGCGGCCCGACCATGATGACATTGTGCCCGCCCGCGGCCGCGACTTCGAGCGCGCGCTTGGCCAGTTGCTGTCCCTTGACGTCGGTGAAATCGACCGGGTAGACACGCGCCTCGGCAAAGACCTCGTCGATGTCGAGATCGTACGGGACCGCCGAGTCGCCGTTTTCCAGAAAGGTGACCGTGTCGCGCAACGAGCGCACCGGATAGACATTCAGTCCCTTGGCGATTGCGGCTTCGCGCGCGTTTTCATCGGGGACCAGAAATCCCTTCTTACCATCGGCCAGCGCTTTGAGCGCCATGGGCAGGACACCGTGGATCGGCTTGAGCGATCCATCGAGAGAAAGCTCCCCGACGAGCACGTATTCAGAATAATCCTCGCGCAGAATCTGCCCGGTCGCCGCCATGATCCCGACCGCCATCGGCAGATCAAAGGCCGAGCCCTCCTTGCGGATGTCTGCCGGGGCGAGGTTGATTGTAATCTTTTTGTTGGGATACATGAACTCGGAGTTTTTAATCGCCGCCTGGACCCGTTCACGCGCCTCGCGCACCGCGCCCTCCGGGAGCCCGACCGTTACGAAAGCGGGCAGTGACGGCGAGATATCGGCCTCGACCTCGACCAAATAGGCGTCGATGCCCAGGACCGCCGATGAGGTGATTTTGGCGAGCATACGGGATACTCCGTTCGACGGCGCACGTCGCCGCCCGAAACGGCTCGACCCTCAATCCACGGCGACCCGGCAATCTACGCCGTGACCCGATGGGGTTCAATCACTTTTGGGGGGAAGAAAGAGTACCGATTACGATGGCTCTGGTTTCCGACACTCAAAAAGCCTCTCGTTTCTGAGAAGTCTGAATTGGTCAACTTCGTCGTCGCGGAACATCTCGGCGACCGGATGAGCTTTCACGGCAAAACCCGCCCGCCCAAGGCGCTGGGGATAGTCGGGGCCATAGATTCGCACATGGTCACGCTGTCCGAAGGCCGCCAGACGAGCTTCGGAATCCACAATCGTGAAATCCTCGTAGGTAGAATCGATCGCATAGGAGATCGGTACTTGCAGAATTGCCAGTCCTCCGGGTTTGAGAACCCGGAACAGTTCACGCATCGCCCTGGCATCGTCGGGGATGTGCTCCAACACATGATTACAGATGATCAGTTCAAAGCTGTTGTCGGCGAAGGTGATGTCGGTGATGTCCATCTGCATTTGCGCCAACGGCGAGTCCAGATCCACCGACACGTAGTCGATATTCGGATGAGACCTCAGCCATGTACAGAGTCTCTTCTCGGGCGCAACATGGAACAGCCTAATTCCCCGGGCGAGCAAATCGCCCGCGCGCCGAGTGAGAAAAAGATATACAAGCCGTTCCCGGTCGTCGCAACGACAGCGGGGGCATTTGGCATTCTGACGGTACCCGGCGCCAACGACCTGCCTATCGGCCAGGACCGTGGCCCGTTGCCCAGTCGAACGAAAAGTCGAAAACCGCCCCTTGCAAAGTGGACATTCGTATCGTCCCCCCGCATAACGAAACGATCGCAGATACCGTAATCCATCCCGGATCGGGGCGTAGACGTTGTAAGGGACGATTCGTTTCCTGGACTTGGTGATCATCAGAACCGCTTAGGCGACCGTGCGGTGCTCGCTCGTCCGTACCAGCAGATCCAACTGTTGCACAATCGACTCCAATGTCTCCTGAATGGTCTCGATCTGGGCGCGCAGTTCGGCGGTTTCGCGCGAATGAGATGCTGATTGTAATGCCAGTTGGGTCAAGCGGGATTCAATCTCTTCGAAGCTGCCAGCGAGTTGATCCAGGCCGGTGTCAATGGTTGCGGCCAGATCAGGAGTGGGGTCGGGCGGCGGCTTCGTCAACGCTCAGCCCTCGGAGCGGGAGTTGGCTCTTCGATGTGTGGGCAATGCGAATGCCCAATTGATCGCGTTGCGCAGAGACCCAAAGCGGAATCCGTCGCTGGGCGCCCCGAGGACGACGGTGGTGACATCGTTGCCTTGCGGCGATGTCGCGCGCGCGGCGATGCACCACCCGGCCTCGAGGATATAGCCGGTCTTGGCGCAGGCGAAATGGTAATCAGCATACAGGAGCCGGTTGGTGTTGGCGAGACGGTGCGTACGGTGACGGCGATCGCGCCCCTGAATCGTGAACTCGCGCTGCTGGGTGATGTGGCGGATCAGGTGATTCTGCACGGCGGCATTGACGAGCCGTGCGCAATCGAACGCGGTTGATACGTTCAGTTCTGAGAGGCCGGTCGGCTCGACCACGAAGGTCGAGTCCAATCCCAGTTCGCGCACCTTCTCATTCATGCGTTCAACGAACTGCTCCTGCGTGATTCCCGCCGAGCGCGACAGCACCCGCGCGGCACGGTTGTCGGATGTCATCAGTGCGGCATAGAGGAATTCGCGCAACGTGAGGATTTCGCCGTTTCGGAGGTATGAGCGGCTGGAATTGGCGGCGTCTTCGTCCGTGATCTGGGCGGTCGAGTCGAGATCGACACGCGACTCGAGGAAGACCATGGCGGTCAGCAGCTTGGTCAGCGAGGCGATCGGACGGCGCGTGTGGGCATCGCGTTCGTAGAGGATTTCCCCGGCCACATTGTCGACAACCAGCGCCGAGGCACAGCGCACACGCGGCCCCTTGGCCAGACGCGGGTCGGGAAACTCGCTGCGGATCGTCCACGCGGCCTCCTGGACCGGCGGGATCAGATCCGGAGAAAAGTCCCCCTCGGAAATCAGAGGCAGAGGGAGCGCGAACACGAAAATGGCCGAGAAGACGAACCCGGCCAGCAGGCTGAATAGCGCGCGACGAATCATCACTGTGTATTGATCGGCAAAGCCCCCCCTACAGGAAACTTATGCGTGATCTGACGGATCGGCAATTGCGAAGATTGCCGACGCAGATGGCGTGGGGACCGTCAGCGGCGCGGCCGAGTGGGCGGCGGGGTTAGCCCCTTCTTAACCTGTTGAAAGCGGGCACGTTTGCAGCGTGGGCACAACCACTTGCGTTGGCCATGGAAGACCCGTTTCTGCTCGACCATGGCAATCTTGCAGCGCGGGCAGGTCATTGTCGTCTCCCGATCGGCTACCCGAGCAAGCCGAGCCAGTCACCCAACAGGAATTCCAGTCGGCCGATGAGCAGGGTCATGCGCGACATCACGGTGTAGGCAAATGTCGCGCCGAAGAAGACCATCATGAAAACCCGGCCGATGCGCGAAGTGAAGCCGGCAGCTCCGCTGTCGCGTCGCGTGAAGATGAAATACACCAAGGTCGTCGCCACGCCGATCAGGATGAGAATACCATCGACGGAACCCACGCCTTCAATGGTCGCGCCCAGTTGCTGCACGACCCGCGCCTTGAGCATCGCGGGGAGCGCCAGTCCGGCGCCGCAACCGATGATGATCGCCATCGGTATCTGCGACCAGCCACGCGCGCGCGGCACCAGACGAAGGAACATCATGGACCCCAGCAACAGGGGAAAGGCCGCCTGCCATTCTCCTGTTGCCAGCGGCGATATCACCTCGGGCATGATGATGGAGCTGACGGTAATGACCAGCGAGTATCCCAATGTCAGCCCGACAAGGAGATGCTCGGCAAAGCGATAGATCGGATTGTCTCCGGCCAGAAACGAGTAGATCGCCAGCGTCAACAGGGCTGTTATGGAGGTCTCCAGATTCATGCCGATCACGGGTTCCTTCGACGGCGTCGCGATCGCCACAGTTGGATATTGCCGGCGACGACCAACAGGGCGAGCAGCACATGCGCGCCGGAAATCGCATCCATGCCGCGCGATCCCGCGCCGGGCGAGTTCAACAACTGTTCGTATGCGGCGGCGCCGCGCAATCCCGGCAGAATCCCGGCCAATTGTCCGGCTTCGAGATATGGAGTAAATGATGTCACCATCACCGCCGACAGCGCGGCGACGATCTTTTGCCCGTACCGCGCCTGTGCGTACTCGACCCAATATGTCGGCATCGAACCGTCGGCGACCGAAACGACCAAATCAATGTCATTGTAGTCCAGGACTCTTCTGCCCAGAGGCAGGGTTCCGATCTCGGTCCCCCGGTAATCAGCGGCGAACACATCGGGGATCGATTCACCCATTCCGAGGATGGCAGCAGTGTATTGGGGACGGAATCCGAGATATATCCAGTCGTCGCCATAGCGCGCTCCGGCACCGCCGGCGCGTTCGGTGAGCAGTTCATATCCGGCGGCGGTCCCCTCAGCGAAGAGCGCCAACCCGACGACGTTGATACGTTTTCTGAAGCAGTGGTCGGCGATCGCGGCGCCCAACGGTCCGACCTCGGGCAAACTGGAGGCCTCATGGTCAAACGAGATCATGACCACATCGCCGGAATCCAGCGATTCAATCAGTTCGAAGACCTCATGTGCGGAATCGGTGACACCGATGGGGAGCCCGGGACGCAACAGGAGCGCCGCCGACACAATGCCGGCGAGTGCGAGGAAGATGAGCGACCGCTCGTTCATCCGGTCAACGTCCCCCCAGGTAAGTGCGTTCGATCCCGGCGATGACTCGTAATGACGTGGCCGCCATTCCCAATCCGATACCGATCAGGATCGCACGTTTGGCGGCGAGCGCCGGTGTGTTGAGGATCCAATCCGCTCCACCCGGCAGCACGGGAGTGAGCCACTCGCCGATGGGGACACGTCCGAGCAACACGATCAGCGCCGCAACGACGAGCACGCCCGACTCGATGGTGCGCGCCCGGAATCCGCGATACGCCGCCGTGGCGACATAAAACGCCAGCAGCGAGAACACAGTCGTCTGCATCGGCGCCTGCAGATGGACAAAGGCCCACTGAAAGGGCGACTCACGGCCGGTCCCCCCGACAAACCCGAGCAGCGATATCACCAGTGCTGCGCCGACCATCACCACCGCATTGACGCGCTCTTCAGTCGTGCGTCCCGCGCGCGCGATTCGGTCCCGGATGACGGCGAGGACCCCGACGACAAGTGCGAAGGCGAAGATCGCCTGCATCCACGACAGCAGCAGCCGGTACGACGCTTGCAGCCAATCGGCGTTGACGAAGTATTGGACGACCAGCAACACGCCGCACGCGGAAGCCGCCATGACGGCCAGACGATCACGCATGGCGACCACACGGGCCGAAGGCGCTACAAGTGATCGTTGAGATTGAAACCGAAGCCGACAAGAATGCCCCCAATCAGCAGAAGCAGCAGAATCAGATACTTGATCATGTCCTGCGCCAGCACCGCCGCGGCAGCGCGTTCATCGCCCGATACCATCGCGGCCGCGGCAAACAACTCCTCACCGATGAGCGTGTAGTCGCAGGCGACCAGAAAGAACGACAGTTGAATTGTCGAGTCTGTGCCGGCAATCGTCACCGCACCGGCATCATGCGCGGCTTCGGCGAGGATCAGCGCCTCACCCTCGAACGTGCCGATCAGGAAAACCGATCCGGGGTGATGTCGTGCCACCAATCCGGCAAATGCCGAGGCATATCCGAACTGGCTCTGCGTGACAAATGTGACATCCGATGACGCAAACCAGTCGGGGCGTCCGGCGACGGTCGCCGATTGGCTGATCGTATCCTGTGCGACGCCGACGATGACCGGGTCGTGCGAGGGTACGAGCAATCGGCAGCCATTCAGCGCCGCGCGCGAGGCGACCGATCCGAGAATCTCCATCGACGCCATGATGGTCGGGCGCGACATGTCGCCGCCCCAGCCGGTCGTGTAGATGACCGCTGTCCCCTGCTCTGTGGCACGCCCGATGGCATCGTCAACTGCTGCGATCGGCGGCAGGGGCCGCAACTGTGGACGGCCCCGGCGTCGGACATGGATAACGCCGATCACCATGACCAATGACAGCAGGAGAACGGCAATGAACTCCGGAATCTTTCCCGTGCCCCAGAGACCGGCATCGGCAACCGGCGAGCCATTGTCGCCCAGGACAGCAACGCTTGAGCTGAGGAGAATCAGCAGGGCCAACGCGAACGGGCGCTGCCCACGACACGCAAACGAGAACACACGCGTTATAAACCGGCGACCGCATCGGTCGTCAACGCCAAACTGATCCGGTGTGATAAGGGGAGCGTCTACGGACGGACGGTGATGCCGAAGCGGTGGGTCGTGCCGAGATCGTCGGTATACGGTGCGTACGCATAATCGACCCCGAGGCGGCCATCGGGAAGCTGCGCGCCGAAACCGGCCGCCAGCCATTGCGTGTCGTAGCCGACCTTGACGCCGGCGCGAATGGCGATCCGTGGATCGACGGCGTACTCGCCGCCCAGATGCCATTTCACGTTGTCGTTGTCGGCGACCACCATCTCCGCGCGCGCCGTGGCAGCGGCGAGCGTCACCACAGTGCCCGCCCGCATGAGATTCGGGAGTTTGAACTCGCGTTCGATGAATTTCGTCGGCGGACCGACATTGGTAAACGCGACTCCCAGCATGACGCGTTGCTGGAGTTTGTAGAGAATACCGGCCCCCAGAGCGACCGCTTCGGCGCTTTCGACATCGATGTGTTCGACCACCCAGGCGGCCGAGACCCCGACAGAAAGCCGTTCATCGATTGGTCCGGCGATCGCGCCCTGAAAGATCCCGTCGGATGCGCCGTACAGCCCCAGGGGCTGCTCCGACGGTCCATCGCGCAACGGTATGTCATCGGTCCCGACATATCCCACGCGCACACCGGCGGCCCATCGTCCCAGCGGCACGGCGGCGGCGAGGTACTCTCCGCGCGTATCGAGGAAGTACTTATTGTGCGCAAACGATACCGTGAAGCGATCGACTTTGGTCAATCCGGCAGGATTGTACTCAATCACGAATGGGTCGTCGCCGTCCGCCGCCATCGTCTCCGCGAGCCCGACGGCGCGTGCGCCTCCGCCGATTGTCAGGACACTGAACCCTGTCGGTTTGTCGCTCTGTGCCTGCGCCGCGGTCGCAAGGATGACCGACGATAGCATCAGCCCCAGCGGGAGCGCGAGGTTGCCGCATCGATGATGATCTGCAGATCTGTGCATACTATTCACGCAGCTTCAGGCGATGAGACGATCCCTGGGCGGCCGCCCCTGCTCAGAAACGCGCGCCGACTGAGAAGATGTGCTCGGCGTCGATGGCATCGGGTTGGATCGCAAAGGCATAGTCGAAGATCAGTTCCCAGCGCTTGTTGATTTTGGGCCGCAGGCCGCCGCCGAAGGTCGGATCGCCGTTGTCGAGACCGGCGCGAATAGCCACCAGCGGGTGCGGTTGGCCCTCGGCACCGACATGCCACTCGGCGCCCTGCTTTTCGTCGACTGAAAGATCGAATGCCACCAGCCCGCGTCCCTGCATAAACCGTGCCGCTGTGCCGCCGCGCACCAGGAAGGGAAAGCTTTCCTCGAAACTCGCGCCCCCCTCGCCGCGCGGCACCCAGTAGTCGCTGGTGGTCCACGGAAACTTCTGATTGATGCGCTGAACCGACAGGCCGAACATCACCTCCGGCGGATTGTCCCCCTCGACATCGACATATCGGCCCCGCAGGCGGTAACGGACATGCGTGCCGAGGTCAAACCCGACGGAGAACGCATCGATACCGGCGATGTTGTGTTGGACATAGCGCACATTCAGACCGAGCGAGAGCGCCAGCGGATTGTGCTCGTCGGTGAAACGGCGCGCGAAGGAAAAGGCGACTGCGTTGGCGTAATCGGAAATCTGATCGCCCCGTACACCATCAAGATTATATTCGAAGAGATCGCCGACCCCGGCATAAATCCACGACAACGCCAGGGCCGCTTCTTCGCGGCTGAAGGGATATGCGAGGACACCGTACCCGGCCTGCCGGTCGAAGCTCATTGTGCGCATCGCCGCCTCGATGGTCGGCTGACGGACTTGCGACAGACCGCCGGGATTCCACCAGAACCCGGTGGGGCCATCGGCCACTGCGGAGTACGCGCCCCCCATCGCGACCGGACGCGCACCGACACCCCATTCCAGATAGGCGCTCGCCTGGCCGCCGGATTCATCGGCGCGAACCGATGAGGCCATCACACAGATCACCCCCACGGTGAGCAGGAATCTACGGGATGATGGCAATCTTCCCCCAGTGCGTGGCGCCGTTGGCATACTCGATGATATAGAAGTAAGTGCCGGTTGCGACGAAATCACCGTCGCCGTTGCGGCCGTCCCAGATGTCGGTCTCATCGTACTGACGCCCGCCCTCACGATGCTCGTCATCCAGCAATGTCCTGACGAGATTATTCGAGAAGTCGTATATCTTGATCGTCACGTTGCCGTCAACCGGGGGCAGATAATGCAGTCGCAGACCGCCGGTTGAGCGTGAGAAGGTCGGCGAGAAAGGAACCGGCGTGGCATAGGTGCCCCCCTCCGCACCGGGAGCGCCGGGCTCGACCGGTCGAAACGTGCGCCGGACGGCGAGAACGTTGCCCGACTTGTCGAGGATCGCCTGGCCGTTCTCCGTCCCCACCCAGACTTCATCGCCGATGACCTCGACGGCGAGCACTTCGACGGTCGAGTCGATGACCGACCCTGTTTGTGGATCGACAAAGACATTCATCGTATCCCAGGGTGTACCACCCGTTCCATCCCAGTGTAGCAATCCCTGTGTGGTGGCCGCCCAGACTTGTGCTCCGTCAAAGGCAAAATTCCAGACTTGATGTCCGCGAACGGGCGTGGTCCATGTCAGCCCGCCGTCGCGCGAGTAGGTAATGCCGTCGATTTCGCGGCTCCCGGTATTAAAGTCGCTGGTGGACCGCCCCTGTCGTGTCGCGCGCACACCCGCCCAGACGACGCTTTTGCCGCCGGTCGGCTGCAGGGCGAGCGTCGGGACGAAATTCCCCGGGAGCCAATTGAAGTTTTCCAGCGTGTCGACTCCGAGATAGACCGGATTGAGGAACTGATCGAACTCATACGGATCGGCATTCGCGAACACGACGCCCCAAGTCGCATTCAGATCATAGGAGCGTGCCAGCCCCGAATCGGCCCCGGCCCACAGCGCGACCAAGCTGTCATTACCGACATCGTCCAAACCGACTTCGAGCGCGATCGACTGCGCGCGACGACTGACACGTCCCGCCGTGATGACCGCTTCATAACTGGGCGTGAACAGCAGGCTGTCGTATCGTGTATAGTTCCCTTCGGCCAGCCCGCTGTCGGAGGCAAGAAAATACCGGCATCCCAGGAATGTGACGTCATTGGGCGCGATGCGACGCGACGCGACCGTCCATGCCACGCCGCCGTCGACGGAAATGGCATGGCCGTCACGTGGACCCGCCTCGTCATCGGAATCCCGTGTGAGCGCCCACAGCGCCGACTCCGCTGTGTCGGAGCAGGGAAGCAGTTGACTTGCGATCCGCACCACGCGCTGGCTGATGTTGTCGGCGGGAGTGCCGACTGCGAGGGTGTCGAGTATCGTTGGGTCGCCGTCGAGATCGAACGTGACGATGCCGATGTCGGTGCCGACGTAGAGATCGGCTGGCCCGCCATTCTGCTGGAGAAAGACCGCCAGCCCCTCGCGATCGGTCAGGTATCCTTCGCCGATGATCTCCGCGGGATCGGCGGTCGTGATGGCGCGCAGAATACCGATATCGGAACACGCGTACCAGGCCTCACCCGTCGTGGCCGCAATCTGACGCGGGACACGGCCGGGCCCGACGACTGCTGCGGGCTGCTCATCGGGAACATTCCATGTCTCCCCATTATCGGGCGACCACGCCAGCCCCATTCCGATCGTGCCGTCTTCGTTGGAAAATCCCGCCCAGATCGTGTCGCCATTGACATCGACGGCGCTGACAAAATTGCTCGGCAGACCGTCGGTGTCGTAGTAAGTCACCCACGATCCGGCGCGATCTTCGGATACGGAGAGTCCGCTTTCGGAGGCGACGACCAGTCGGGAACCCGAGAGTGACAAATCCGTAATGTCGAATCCGGTCACCTTCAGTGACGGATCCAGAAAGGTGAACTTGTTGATGCCGTATGCCGTTCCGGCATAGATCGCAATCGAGTCGGACACCGAGGAGTCGACGACAACCGAGAAGTAGCGGTTGCCCAAGTCATTGAATCGGTGATTCTCCAGGTCCGACCGGGCGGCCGCATCGCGATAGATGTTCCACCATGTCATCCCCTCGTCGGGAGAGATCACCAACCCGCCGGCAAAACACGCCCCGAGGATGGCGCCGCGAAACTCAGCCAGATCAAAGCACAACATAAAGGCATCCGAGGCCTGATCGATGCTGCCGTCGGGGAGTTCACTGTGCGGTGAGCGATCGATCCACATATCCGTCGCTTCGTTGAACAAATACAGGCCATCTCCCCACTGTACGAGCTGCCCCTCGCGTTCCTCACCATGCGCTGCCGCCGCCCAGACGCCGCTGCCGAAAACGCCGATGGCCGGGATCTCGAGATTCCCGAGTCCGTCCTCGTCGGTGTATGTGGTCCAATCGTTGCCGGGAGGAGTGAGCATGCTGACGCCGCCCGATGTCGCCATCCAGATTTCCGGCGGGGAATAGATGATATCAGAGATTGTGTTGGAGCCGAAGACGGTATCGCTGGTGCTTGATTGTCCAAGGGAATGGGCCAATCCATCGAACTCAAACGACCAGTGGCGCGGGACCTGCCTCCCGAGTTGCGCGGCCGTCACCGATGAAGCGCAGCCCGCCAGCACGGCCAGTATCAGGGTGCCGATCGCGCGTCGATTGAGGGATTTCATCTGGCGAGGAATTGGCGTGATCAGTCGCTCTGCATCGGGTGAAGGTGCGAATCTGCCGCCTGTTGCTGTCGGGGTCAAGTCCTTTGTACCGCGTCCAAGCGCAAGCCCGGCAGATGGATGCCTCTGCAGATCTGGTCGGCGGCTCCCCACCTGAGTCCGCGCACAGAGACGCGCACCCCTGGAGCGTTCAGGGCGTTTAACACCCCGGCCCATATGTGAGTTCCAGCGGTCAGCACCCGGGCACGCCTGGGATCGAATGGAATGAGTGTTGCAAGCTGCTGCCGGGTCATTCGCGAGAACTCGTCCGCCCGACGTGTGATCTCATCGAGAGTCAAAACACGGCCGTGGATTGCGTCGGCATCGAACGATTTCAGTCGCATGGAAATCGCTGCCAACGTCGTGATGGTGCCGCCCACGCCAACGACAGTCGTTGATTGTCCGGCACAATCGGTGGGGATGTCTGCGATGTCCTGTTCACAACATTTCCGATAGTGGCGTGAGCGCTCGTGACGATTCCGCGGCAGTTTTCTTCCCCAGGTATCCGTGGCGCGAGCCGCACCAATCGGAATCCCGACAAACCGGTTTGTGGCGGTGTTGATGATCTCCGTGGAGCCGCCGCCGACGTCGATGACGGTCGAAGGACGGCTGCCGCGCGTCAATCCGGATAATGCCCCGATCGCGGTCAGCCGCGCCTCCGTCCGCGCGCTGAGAACAATGACGCGATGCCGGATCGAATGACGCAGCGCGGCCACTACGGCACGACGATTGGGGGCCGATCGGATCGCCGCCGTGCAGACGACGATTGACCGCGCGCAGGCGTGACGTCGACACAACGTGCTGAATGCGGCCACTGCTCGCATCGCCCGCGACTGCGCCGTGTGAGTAATCCGACAATCGGCAGCCATGCCGGCGAGCAAATCGATCGTGTGTGTGCTCTCAACCAGCGGCACCAGCCCGTGCCGGCTGACCCGTGCCATGAGGAACAAACAGGAGAAAGTGCCGAGGTCGCAAACGCCGACGGTCGCGCCCACTGGAAGCGCCCGGCGCGCGGCCGTTGCAATGTGCCGCCTTGCCATCGGTCGTCTGGCCTGAGCGTTCGTCAGCCGCCCAGCTTTTCCCTGAACACCTGCGTGATGGCCGGAAGGTATTCGAAAACATCGCCGACAATGCCATAGCTGGCGATTTTGAAGATCGGTGCGTCGGGGTCTTTGTTGATGGCGACGATGACGCGCGACGATTGCATGCCGACTAAGTGCTGGATCGCACCGGAGATGCCGCAGGCGATGTAGAGCTTGGGATTGACAGTTTTGCCGGTCTGCCCGACCTGCCGTGCATACGGGACCCAGCCGGCATCGACGATCGCGCGTGAGGCGCCGGTCGCGGCGCCGAGCACGGCGGCCAAGTCCTCGACCAGCTTGTAGTTATCCGGCCCGCGCAGTCCGCGTCCCCCGGAAACAATGATGTCCGCCTCGGTCAGTGTCACTTTGCCGGAATCGGACGCTTCGGATGCGGTGACGGCAATCTGCGGCTGCGGCAGATCGTCGGCGGGACGCGACGTCGGCGTCGCGCCGGAGCCGCCATCTTTGCATTCTTCGTAAGACTTGGGACGCAGGGTCACCAGCCACGGAGGATTGCCGGTGAACTCGTGGGCGGTGAACGCTTTGCCGCCGTAGGTCGCCTTGACCACGCTGAGATTTCCGTCGTTGAGCGATAACGAGCCGGCATCGGCCACCAGGCCGCACTTCAGGAGCGCCGCCAAACGTGGGAACAAGGCGCGTCCGTAGAAACTGGAGACACCCAACACGAGTTGCGGGCCGTCGGTGCGAATCCAGCGCGCCAACAGTTCGGCGTAAAGATCGTCGACAAAGTGCTCCAGCGACGGATCGTCGGCGATCAAGGCAAGATCAGCGCCGCGCGCGGTCAGTTGTGCGGCGGCTTCGCTGATTGCGTGGCCGAAGCAGACAGCGGTCACTATGCCGCCGCCCTGCCGCGCCAATTGGCGTGCGGCTTTCAACGCTTCATAGGCGGGTCCGGCGATGACACTGTTTTTCTGCTGCGCAAATACCCAGATCGATTGCAAACCCATCCTCTATCCTTCCGCGTGGTGGTTGGCGGCGGCACGACTCTCGGCAAACCGGCGCGAGACCTCTTCCATGATCGCGATCAAGGGCACGCCGCTGGCGGCGGCCGCCAGACGGCAGTCGTCGTATTCGGGGATTCCCCGTGGGCCAAGTGTTGTGTGCGCAACCTTGACACGGATCGGTCCCCATGGCGTGCCCACCGTCTCGACCGTGCGCGGGAGCTTGGAACGGACCACGCTGTGCCAGCGCACACCGAGTGTCCCCGTCTCCGACAACAGAATATCGGTAATGGCGGCGCGCGTCGACGAATCGCAGAGCGCTTCGACACGCACGCCGTGACGTCCCTTTTTCATGCCGACGTCGACGAGTGTGACATCTACAGCGCCGGCGTCGCGCATTTTCTGCTCTACCCATTCGAAAACCTCAGGGCGGGTGTTGTCGATATCGGAGGCGCACAGCCACAATGTGTCGGATTGCGTCCATGCGGGGACTGCGCCCAGTGTGGCGCGAAGCAGATTGGGACGATCCGGCAGCTCTCGTGTCCCGGCGCCATAACCGATGCGTTCGGGAACAATTAAGACGCTGTCACTAAACTCGGCGATTTCGGCCAAGATGGCAGCTCCGGTCGGCGTTGTCGTCTCCCCCAGTCCCGACACCATGCGCGTCGGCTTATCCTTCAGCAGTTGCAGTGTGGCCGGCGCGGGATAGTGGATCGGCCCGTGTGCCGATCTGCCGACGCCACTGCCCAAGACGAGGGGCTCGCAATAAACCGAATCGACACCCAGCCATTCGATTCCGCACAGGACACCCACGATATCGATGACGGCGTCGTCGGCGCCGACCTCGTGAAAGTGCACGTTCTCCGGCGTGGAATTGTGGACGTGAGCCTCCGCCTCTGCCAGGCGCCGATAGACATTCTCGGCGCGCTGTCGCACATTGGCACTTAACGATCCCTTATCAAGCCCGGCAACAACCTGCGACAGGTGACGATGTTCGGTGTTGCCGGAAACCTCGACATGCACGCGCCTGGCATTGATGCCGCAGCGACTGACTGTCTCCACATGAATGCCGAAATGGTCGGAAACGATCGGTCGCAATGTCCCGATGATACGATTCGGATCGACCCCCAAATCGATCAGAGCGCCGAGCAGCATGTCCCCGGCCGCGCCCGCCTGCCCATCAATGTAAAGAGACTTCATCTGGCGGCCGCCCCGACACGGTGAACCGGCATCCAGCCGCGATCGAAAGGCAGATACTCGCTGAGCCAGTCATCGTCGTCCGTCCAGTCATCGCGGCGCCGCTTCATATAGTCGGCGAAGAGTGCGCGCACGGACTGAAATGATTCGGCGGTCATGAGCGCCGAGCGGAGCCGTCCACCGCCGGGCAGCCCCTTGATGTAAGCCGCCATCTGTCGGCGCATATGGAACACCGCTCCGCGCTCGTGTCCCGAATCGGCAATCTTCTCCCGCAGATTGTGTAATGCCACGCCCAGCCGGTCGTGTATCGACGGCTCCGGCAAATGCTCGCCGGTTTCGAGGTACTTGTTGATCTGGGCAAATATCCACGGCGCGCCGATCGCCGCGCGCGCTACCATGACGGCATCGCAACCGGTTTCGTCAAGCATGCGCGCGGCCGATTCCGGCGAATCGACGTCGCCGTTGCCGATGACGGGGACAGTTGTGACATTTCTCTTCAAGTCCGCAATCCATTCCCAGCATGCGCCGCGGTGATAGGTGGGTCCCCAGTTGCCGTCCGCGCGTGTGCGCGCGTGGAGCGTGACGGCCATTGCCCCCGCCGAAATGGCGCGTTCTGCCGCTTCCTGATAAACAAGTGAATCCGCATCCCATCCGGCTCTCATCTTGATGGTGACCGGCACGGGCACTGATTCGACGACCGCTCGCACGATCGCCTCCAGGCGGTTCAGGTCGCGCAGGACAGCCGCTCCAGCGTTTCCTTTGACCACTTTCTTGACCGGACAGCCGAAGTTCAGATCGATCAGGTCGGGGCCGTTTTCCATGATGACGGCAGCCGCCCGAGCAAACAGTTCGGTGTTGGCTCCAAACAATTGGTAGGCAACGGGATGCTCATCATCGGCCAGCAAGAGTTTGTGTGCCTGATTCGCCTGTCGTAAGACCAAGCCATCGCTTGACAGAAACTCAGTGTACACCAACGCCGCCCCAAACCGGCGACAAATGCGCCGAAACGGCGTATCGGTTACCCCAGCCATCGGCCCCAACAACACTCGTCCCTCCAGCGTCAAGTTTCCGATCCGCATGACGAAGAATATAGGTGTCCCCTGCGACCGCCGCAACGTGGCCGCAGGCGGGTGTTGGGGGTCGCATACCTACAATGTGGAATCGGGTCGGGAGGACGGAATGACCGAGATCATCGTCCGCTACGAGGACAAAGTCATCGAACGCGTGATCACCGAAAAGCGCCGCATCACCATCGGGCGCACGTCGGACAACGACATCGTGCTGGATAACCGTGGCGTCTCGCGCAAGCACGCGCTGATTGAAATCGGACCTCAGAATGCGGTCCTGATCGACAACGAATCGCTCAACGGTACGTTCGTCAACAATCGTCGCGTCGAAGAGGAAATCCTGCACGAAGGCGATGTGGTCACCATCGGCAAGTACACGCTGACATTACAGCCGCAATCGGCATCCGAGACGAAAGTCTCCGACCTCGACGGTACGATGGTACTGAACACCAAACGACAACGCGATCGCATCGAGCAGGACAAGCGCTATCGCGAGGTCGTGTCACGCTCCGGCGGCGTCGCAGTGCTCTTGGGCGAGGGCGACACCGATATCGAAGAAGTCCAACTCGGAACCTCGACCGTGACATTCGGCAAGGCGCCGTTCTGCAATGTCCGGGTGCGCGGCTGGTTTGTACCCGACATTCAGGCCAAGATCACGCCGCAGGACGGGCGTTATCGGCTGTCCAACGTCGGTCACCACAACAAGACCCGGGTCAACGGCGAGCCGGTGGATGAAGTCTTTTTGAAGAATGCGGATTTGGTGCAAATCGGCCGCTCTGTCTTCCGCTTCGTCTCCGGGGGAACCGCGTAGCCAGCGCGCCGCGTCGGCGACATGCCATGGAAAAGCGCAAGCGATCGGGACCGAAGCTGCGGATGCACGAGAGTCCCCTGGCACGCCGCTATGGGCCGTACCTGCTCTGCGGGCTGATCACCCTCCTGGTGACGGTCCTCTACCTCGACAATCATCGACTGTTTGCGACGGTGGAACTGGCCATCCAGGACGTAATGGTCGGCGCCAGCCGCAACGACGTCGCCACCAACGGCGTCGTGATCGTCAATATCGACGACGAGGCGGTCAACAAACTGGGACCCTGGCCATGGGATGCCGAACGGGTGGGATACATCGTCGGCATGTTGAACGAGTACCGGCCGAGAGCCATCGGTCTGGATCTGGAACTGCCGACCGAGTTTGCCTCCGACCCTGCCGGGAATCTGTTCCTGGCAGAGATGGTGCGCCAATCGGGGCGCGTTGTAGTGCCGATGAGTTTTACGCTGGCCCGCCGCGACACCGAAGACGACCGCTCCTGGACCGGCACTGTGCCGCCCGGGAATGTGGCCCGCTCCAGTCTGGTGGCGTTCGATGACGCACGCCGTCTGCTGGATATGCCGTATCTCGAGGGCGTGCGCGTTACATTCCCCTATTCGGAGCTTTGTGACGCCGCCTTGAGCATGGGGCATGTCAACTCGTGGCAGGATGTCGATGGAATCGTCCGGCGCGACCCGATGGTCGTGCGGTATGCCGGGGACTATTACCCGTCGATGCCATTGCAACTGGCTCGGGCCGCCATGAGCGTCGACCGCACGCAGGTGAAGATTGTGCCGGGTCAGGGGATCACTCTTTCCAGCAAGACGATACCGACCGACGACGCCGGGCTGTCGCTCATCGATTTTCGCGGACCGTCGGGCAATGTCCCGTCGATCTCAGCCGCGCGCGTACTGGAAGGCGAGGCCCCGGTCGACCTGATCGCCGAGAAGATCGTGATCGTGGGTGTCACGGCGACCGGTTACGGCACGGGGCTGGAGACCGGGATCGATGTTGGCATGGCGCGCACTGAGAAAATCGCCCAAGTAACGGCGAACATCGTCTCGGGACGCTTCGTCGACACGCTCTCGCTGTCGACGATTCTGGATATCCTGGTCATGATTCTCATCGGTGTCTTCTGCGCGGCCGTCTTGCCACGCGTGACGCTCATGTATCGCGTCATCACCCTGGTGCTGATGGCGTTCGTCTTCCTGAACTTGAATTTCGTGCTGTACAGTTCTTTTAAGTTGCTGACGCAGACTGTGTTTCCGACGCTGGAGATCGTGTTGTTCCTGGCGTTTGCGGCCTTCATTCGGCCGGTGGCAACAGATGCCGTGCCGGTCGGCAAGGCCGCGCGCACGGCGGGACCGCAATTTTCGGTATCGTCAGACGATCTCCCGCACGCCATCGCCAAACCTGTGACGCACACTCCGATTTCAGCTCGGTCCAGTTCGGGCAGCGTGCCGGTCCGCAATCTCGACCGTGAGGTCTCACCGCAGATTATCAGCGGATTGGAGAAAACGTCAACGCAACTGCCGGCAACGCCGACACCGCCGCGCGCCGCGTCACAGTCGTCTCCGTCCATTCCGCCGGTTTCGGTACCGCCGAAAACCGGTGAAGACGTGCCGGAGATCGTTTCGCCGGTTGCGATGGACGACAGCGCCGTGTTTGGCACGCATCAGCCGCTGACGGACATTCCCGATTCGTCCGATCCGCAACCGCGCGATCTGATGGAAGTGACGCCGCAGCCGATGGGCCTCTCCGACAGCGACCCGCGCACAGCCGAGATCCGCACGCGTCCCTCGCGCGAAGTTCTGATCAAACAACTGGGCCGATATGAGATTCTGGGAATCCTCGGCGAGGGCGCGATGGGCACGGTCTACAAAGGCAAAGACCCCGCGATCGACCGCCTCGTCGCTCTGAAGACCATTCGCGCCGGTATCGGCGCCGATCCGGAGCACGCCGCCGAGTTACGCGAGCGTCTGGTGCGCGAGGCCAAGGCCGCCGGCAAGCTGTCGCACCCGAATATCGTGACGATCTACGACGTCGGCGCCGAGGGTGAACTCAACTACATCGCGATGGAGTATCTTGAGGGGTATACCCTCGAACAGGTCGTGCGCAAGAAGGTCCAACTCAATTATCGTATCGCCGCGCGCATACTGGTCCAGGTCTGCGAGGCGCTCGAGTACGCGCACACGTCGGGGATCGTCCATCGCGACATCAAACCGGCCAACATCATGGTCCTGGACAACTTCAAGATCAAAGTGACCGACTTCGGGATCGCCCGGTTCGATTCACCGCACATGTCGATGACCCAGACCGGGATCGCCGTCGGTACCCCGCAATACATCGCCCCGGAGCTGCTGCGCGGCGAAGAGATCGACCGCCGCTGCGACATCTTCAGCTTGGGCGTTGTCGCCTATGAATTGCTGACACATCGTCGCCCGTTTATCGGCGAGAACATCTCGCAATTGATCTATGCCATCACGCAGACCAACCCCGATCCGCCCACCAAGGTCGATCCGAACATCCCCGGCCTCTTCGACGTGATCGTCAACAAGGCGCTCGCCAAGGACCGTCACACGCGATACCAGACCGCCAAGGAGTTCGGCAACGCCCTCCGTGCCTTCGTCGACGAGATCGCCGGCTCCAAGTCGTTCCGGATTTAGCTGGTTGCCGACATCAGGCACGAAGAGACGGCCCGCTGGCTCGGAGTGTCGGCGCCAATAGCCTCTGATTGGGATGGCTTAGTGCGTCAAACAGAATGACTGAGGCGCCACACACGCGCTTGAAGGCAGGCTCGGCGGAAGCCTCGCCCTCCCAAGCCGTTTCAATTGATCGGGGAGGGCGAGGCTTCCGCCGAGCCTGCACACATCCGCGCGATTCGCGCCTCAGTTATTTTGTCAGAGGGTCTTAGGAGCCCTTCTCGTCTTTGAGAAGGCCCTCGGTGAGCGAGAGCGCCACGCCGGAGAGCATGACTTCGACTCCGAGCTTGGTGAAATCGCCGGAGATCAGGTCGCGGGTGACATTCGCGTAGAGTGAGCAGGCCGCTTCACGTTCGACCACCAGCCCGGAAAGCCGTCCTTCCGACTCGCCGACGAAGGTGACCTCGCCCAGTTCGTCGGAGCAGACAAACCCGGTGCAGTTGTGAAGCTGGAGGTGGCCGCCGGAGGTATAGACGACGATCATCGAGCCGACATTGCGTCCGAGCCGGACTTCGGGATACAACTCGACGACCAGCATTCGCCGGTCATTCTGGTTGACCAGCCGCATGCGATGATGGTCGGTCAAGAAGGCGCGTTCGGCCGGCTGCAGGCAGTCGGCGATCTTGTCGATGTCGCTATCGGAGAACATGGCGCCAGAGCCGCGCACGCGGCACACTCATGCAGACGGAGTCGTCCCGTTTTTGTTTCGGTCGCTCGGAGGCGGTTTGGTCTCGTCTAAGGAGCGCTCCAGTTCGGTTTTGGTGTCGCTCATCGCCTTTTTGAACTCCCGGACTCCCTTGCCCAGCCCCTGGGCGATGTCGGGAATGCGCCGCGCGCCGAACAACAGTAACACGACCAGGAAGATCAGAAGCAATTCTTGTGCGCCGATGCCACCGAGCATGATCGTTACCGCCTGACGCGCTGTCTACAAGTACCACCAACGGAAGTAAATGAATAACAACAGGACGAACAAAACACTGACCAAATTGATCCGAAAGGTCAGCCCGAACAGAAACGAAACCGCATAGAGATTGATGCTCAGCGGTTCAACCGTGTCGAGTCCCACAGTGCGCCCGATCCCGATTTTGATGTGAGTTTGAAACAGCGTCTTCATGGTGCCGTCGGGCAGGAACGATCCCGCGACGTCGCCGATCAGCCCTCCGGCAATGGCGGCGAGAATCATGCCGACGATCAAAAACGTCAGTTCGCGAGATTTCACACCCGTGCCTGATCGAGCGATTGGCCGACAACAGCGGATTCCGATCGCCGGTCGGGTCCGTCGGCCGACATCAGCGATTCAAAGAGCGCCAAACCATCGGCACTGCCCAGGATTTTTTCGACCGCGCGCTCGGGGTGCGGCATCATGCCGAGCACGTTGCCGCCGGCATTGATGATGCCCGCGATGGACCGCGCCGAGCCATTGGGGTTGGATGCGTCGTCGGCCGTGCCTTTCGGATCGACATAGCGGAACACGACACGGCCGGACGATTCCAAATCGTCTAAGAGCGCGTCATCGGCGTAATAGTTTCCCTCGGCGTGCGCAACCGGGATGCGCAGAATCTGCTGCGGACGGCACCGTTGCGTGTAGGCCGTCCGGGTCGATTCGACCCGGAGATGAATCCAGCGGCAGGAAAAACGCAACGAAGCATTGCGCAGCATCGCGCCGGGCAGCAATCCGGCCTCCAGCAGCATCTGAAATCCGTTGCAGATTCCCCAGACATACCCTTCGGATTCAGCGAATCGGATCACCGACTTCATCACCGGGGCGAATCGTGCGATGGCGCCTGCCCGCAGATAGTCGCCGTAGGAGAATCCCCCCGGGAGGATGACGCAATCGACATCGTGCAAATCGGTGTCGGCGTGCCACAGGAATTCGACAGGCGCGCCGATGACGTGCCGGAGAGCGGCGTACGCATCGTAGTCGCAATTGGAGCCGGGGAATGTGACGACACCGAATCTCATGCGTGCACCGTCACCTCGAACGCTTCAATCACCGGATTGGCCAGCAGCTTCTCCGACATGGCGCGCAGTCGCGCCTCGGCATCCCGGCGGTCTTTCGCGTTCAACCGGATGTCGAAGGTTCGTCCGGTTCGCACATGCGACACCTCGGGGAATCCCACCTGCCCCAGGGAGCGCAGGATGGTCCGCCCCTGAGGATCCAGGACTCCGTCTTTAAGTCTAACCGTGACGGTCGCGTCGATGACCATCTGACTCCTCATCATATCGTCCGGTGCATGAATTCCCAACTGCTTTTCGGCGACTGACGTCGTCACTCGAATGGGGTCTTCTCCTTTTTGCCACGTCCGATGAATACGTTGGAGAGTTCGCGGTCGGACCGACCCGTGCCGGCGAGGATGAGTTCATATATCTCGCGGGCGACGCCCGCCACGACATAGAGCAGGACCGCCGGGAAAAATGTGCGGTGCAGATCGATCATCGCCGCGATGGCCGCCACGAACAGAAACAGGAACTTCAGACGGTCTTTCGCTGTCCGCAGACTCGTCGGACGATCTTCGTACATGATGCTGGAGACCATCAGGCCCGATGTCGCAATAATCATGATAATCTGAAATTTCACGAAGTGCAGGTCGCCCCAGATGTCGTAGCTGAACATGACATAGGAAACCAACAGACTGGCCGCGGCAGGGATCGGCAGACCTTCGAATCCATTGCGACGGGCCTGCGAGCTGGCCCCCAGGTTGTAACGCGCCAGGCGAAACGCCCCGCACATCACGAAAACAAACCCGAGCACCCAGCCCCAGCGTCCCAACGCCTTCAATTGGAACGAGTAAACGAGAATCGCGGGCGCCAGTCCGAATGTGACGATATCGGCAAGCGAATCGAGTTCAACTCCGAAACGAGTCGCGCCGCGCGAAACCCGCGCGACAATGCCATCGAGGCCGTCAAGAAAGAAACCCAGAAGGATGAATCGGCAGGCGGGCAGCGCCTCACCGTCCATCGAAGCCAAAATCGACAAGAACCCGCAGAACAGGTTGCCGACGGTGAACATGCCGGGGAAAATACCGCGTATGTTTCTCACGAGTTCACCTCCGCGGCACGCGGATGGCCCATGCATCGCGCGAGGATCGTTTCCCCGGCACGCACCTTGTCACCCAGACTCACGGTCGTCTCAAAACCCGGCGGTGTCAACACCTGTGCGCGAGATCCGAACTTGATGATCCCGATGCGTTGTCCGGCCACGACTCGTTCGTTCCTCCGCAGGCGACAAACGATCCTTCGGGCCAGCACCCCTGCGATTTGCGCCGAACGCACTGTGCCATACTCGCTTTCGATGGTCAAGTCATGCCGCTCGTTGTCGGCGCCGGCATCTTGATGGAACGCGGCACGAAAACGGCCCTGACGATGAATGCTTTGGGTCACGATGCCGCCGACCGGTGCGCGATTGACATGGACATCCATCACCGACAGGAACGTATCAATACGATACCCGCCATTGTCCGTTTGTTCGACCGTGACGATTCGCCCGTCGGCGGTCGCGAGGATCACATCGCGATCGGCGGGGATAGTTCTCTCCGGGTCGCGAAAGAAAAAACCGAATGAGACGGAGGCCAAAGTGCCCAGGGCGAAAACTGCCCATCCCCACGAGCCCTCGGCCAAGCCGATTGACATCCCGGCGAGGACGACGGCCGCAGACGGCCCGACAAACCACCAACCGTCACGTGCCATGGATTTCCATCCGGAATGCGCGTGCCGACCTGAGCATCACGGCGCCGCCAGCGCGCGCTTGAGGATTGCGCGGGCACGTCGCAAGTAGGGGCGAAAGTCGAACACTGTATCCAAATCATCACGGTTCAGGTATCGGCGGATCGGCGCATTCTTCCGGACTCGATCTTCGAATCCCTGCTCCGAGTCCTTCGCCAGCGCCAGTCTCTGGACCAGCGCATAGGCGCGATCGCGCGAGCCCATCTGTTCGGAGAGCTTCAGCAGCAGCCGCTGGGAAAACATCTCTCCGCCCAATCGGCGGATGTTGTCCCGTGCGCGCGATCGATCGATCCGCAATCCGGCCAATATCGTGTCCAGCAGCGAGAGCATGTAATCCAGCAGGATGGTCGCGTCGGCGATGATGACGCGTTCGGCGGAGGAGTGGGTGATGTCGCGTTCGTGCCACAAGGCAACATTCTCCAGAGCGGTCTGCACATGTCCGCGCAGGACACGCGCCAGGCCGCAGATACGTTCGCAGTGAATGGGGTTTTTCTTATGCGGCATCGACGATGATCCACGCTGTCCCGTCGCGAATCCCTCGCTGACTTCGCCAACTTCGGTCCGATGCAGGAGACGAATCTCCTGGGCGATTTTCTCACAGGTCGCACCGAGCACCGCGACGGCAAAGACGTATTCGGCGTGACGATCCCTTTGCAGAACCTGCGTTGAGATGGGCGCCGGCCGGAGCTTCAGCTTGCGGCAGACATGGGCCTCGACGCGCGGGTCCAAGTGCGCAAAGTTACCAACCGAGCCCGAAAGTTTGCCGACGGCCATCGAGTGGATGGCGGACTTAAGCCGTCGGCGGCCACGCTTCAAATCCGCATGCCACAGGGCGAACTTCAGTCCGAGCGACGTCGGCTCGGCAAAGACCCCGTGTGTGCGTCCCGCCACCGGCGCATCGATATTCTTGCGTGCCAGCGATGCGGTCCGACGAATGGGCGCCTGGAGAGAATCCAACAGGATCTCCCCTGCGCGGACCATTCGGACCGATTGTGCGGTGTCGACGACGTCGGACGATGTCAGACCGTAATGCAAAAATCGCTCGTCTGCGCCCAGATGCCGACCGACGTCCTTAAGGAAAGCAATCACATCGTGGCGCGTGGTCTCTTCCAGCTTTTCGATATGGCGGACATTGAAGCGGGCGCGCTGGCGCATCCTCGCCGGTGCCCCCTTGGGGATGATTCCCATCTGGGCCATTTTCTCGGCCGCCAGCAATTCGATGTCAAGCCAGACGGAGAATTTGTTCGCCTCCGACCACAGGGCAGCCATGGCGGGGCGAGTGTATCGTGGGATCATCTGGGCAAACAGCTCATAACGCCGGCACGTTTTTTCGTTTAGGTCGCGCCAATAGCCAGCTTTTGCCCCGCCGCGGCCAGTTTCTGCCAGTCGCTGGTAAACTGCTCGATGCCGATATCGGTCAGCGGGTGTTTGACAATCTGACGGAGGACCTTGTGCGGCATGGTGCAGACATCGGCGCCGCGCAGCGCCGCCTGCACGACATGCAACGGATGTCGGATTGAAGCTGCCAGCACCTCGGTGTTGAGCGCGTAGTTGTCGAAGATCGTCACCAACTGGCCGATCAACTCCATGCCGTCCTGACCGATGTCATCCAGCCGGCCCAAAAACGGCGAGACGTACGTCGCACCCGCCTTGGCCGCCAGCAGCCCTTGCGTAGCGTTGAAGATTAGCGTGCAATTGGTGGCGATTTCCTTCTCACTGAGTCGCCGCAGTGCTTTCAGTCCTTCGGGGAGCATTGGAATCTTCACCACGATGTGCGGATTCAGCGACGCCAGGTGCTCGCCCTGCCGGACCATCTCGTCGGCGTCTTCGGCCACCACTTCGGCGGAGACCGGCCCCTGAACGATTGCGACGATTTCGCTCAGCACCTGCTCGAAATCGCGCCCTTCGCGCGACACCAGAGTGGGATTCGTGGTGACGCCGTCGAGAATGCCCCAGTCGGCCGCCTCGCGTATCTCGTCTATGTTCGCGGTATCCAAAAAGATCTTCACGGTGTGGTCCTCTCTGCCCGATTCAACGGGTCGGTCGACTCAAGTAACGCTGGAGCGCCTTGAGTTTCAACCGGTTTCACCGGCGCTGTCGGCGTCTCCGGGATAGGATACCGATACGAGTGTCAACCCGTGTGGCGGGGCGGCCGTGCCGCACAACCGGACATCGGCCGATGAGATGATCTCGGCGATTCGTTCGGCGTCAAAGCGTCCCCGGGCGGCATCGACCATCGTCCCGACAATAAGTCTGACCATCTCATGGAGGAAGCGATCGGCGCTGATGCGGTAGATCAGGCGGGCCCCATGCTGACTCCAATGCGACTCACAGACCGTGCAGTGATTGTCGGACCTTTGCGATTCGGCAAGGCAGAATCCCCGGAAGTCATGTCGTCCCATTACCGACTCGGCACACGCTTCAAGGACGGTGACGTCGATGGTCTCCGGCACAAACCACCAGCGGTCGCGCCCGAATGGGCTGGCCGTGAACTGCACTCGATACTCATACGTCCGACCGATGGCTCGGTATCGGGCGTGAAAGTCGCTATCGACCGGCCGGATCGCTTTGACAACAACGTCGTCGGGAAGAGCGGCGCGCATTCGATGGCAAACGGCCACGGCATCGATCGGCTGGTCGACATCGAAGTGCGCGACCATCAGCTCAGCGTGGACACCGGCATCGGTACGCCCCGCCCCCGTGACATCGATCCCTCCCGGCTGACCAAGAATTCGACCCAGCCACAGTTCCAGCACACTCTGCACGGTGCGCTGTCCGGGTTGACGCTGCCACCCGGAAAATGCGGCGCCGTGATAGGCGCAATCGATTCGGTAGCGGGGCATTGATTGTTGGTGGGTCAGCGAAAACGCGGGATCAGCCAGACCGCCCAACCCGCAAGAACCAGCAATGTCGTCAGATAGTCGGTTGTGCGGAATCGAAGACGGCTGACAGCCGCGGGAAGATGGCGGACGTCAAATCCCCTCGCAGCCAACGCCCATGACAACCGGTCGGCGCGGCGCAGGCCGGCAGCGAAGACCGGCAGGACGATCGATCCGGATTCACGGATACGTCCCAAAAGCGATGAGGGCTCGCCTCCGCAGCGCGATCGTTGGGCGAGACGAATTGTTTGGGTCTCCGACGCCAGCATGGGGGCCATCCGAAATGCAAAGTAGACAAGGTAGTAAACGCTTTCGACCGGGATCCTGAATGGTCGCAGCGGTTTCAACAGCCGCGCCATCCCGGCGGCGAGTTGTTCGGGGGATTGCAAGGCGATCAGGGTCGCGGCTGCCAGGATGAACGCAAGCAGGCGCAGGGCCATACGTCCAGCGAGCGTCAGACTGGACGTTGAGATGACAACCGGGCCCAAGCGGAGCAGGACCGTCCCATCGTCTCCAGATGCGAGTTGGTAGAATGCCATCGAGATCAGCGCGATCACTGCACCTCCGAACAGGACACGGCGAAAAGACAGAATGCTCTGACTGATCCTGTTGCGCGCAGCGACAGCGCCGATGAGCGCCGCCGTAAACCAGAGGCACGCGCCCCTCAGACTTTGCGCGGTTCCGATCCAGACTGAAATTGAGATGCCGGCCAGTATGAACACGCGCGGGTCGAAGTTCGCGTCAGCGCGTGAGCCCGCGTAAACGGTCATTCCACGGGATTCATCGTGATGATGTTTCGCCTGCGGCATCGTGTGCGTATAATACGCGCCGCACGGGAGCCAAACACGTACCGTTCCATGAGTATCGCAGCCGCATGACCAAGCCACCGGATCGCCAACCAGTTCTCTCGACTGTTGAGCCCCAGGGATGGCGGTGGTTCGCAATCCTGGCCGGGATTGCCCTGACCGTCCGCCTGATCGTCGTGTGGCAACTCGGACAGAACAATCCGGGCTTCCACTATCCTGCCGTCGACTCCGAATGGCATTACCAGTGGGCCAAGGACCTGGCCGACGGGAATTGGCTGGGCGAAGGAGTTTTCTTCCGCGCGCCGCTGTACCCCTATCTGCTGGGAATCTGGATCAAGCTGTTCGGCGACGGGCTCTGGGGTATACGAATCGCGCAGGCGGCCCTCGGCGCAATCACGACGGGGCTGATCGGCGCCTTGGGAAGCCATGTTTTCGGTCGCCGAGTCGGGATTACAGCGGGGTTGATCTGGGCTTGTTACGGGCCGGCCATTTATTTCGAATCCGAGTTGTTGATTTCGGTCGTCGCGATGCCGTTGACGCTTGGTGCATTGCTACTGGCAATCCGGGCATCGGGGCAGGATCACCGACGCTGGGTATGGCTCGCCGCAGGGCTGCTGCTCGGTCTCTCCGCGATAGCCCGACCAAATATCCTGCTGGCGGTTCCGCTCTTTTGGTGGTTGGCGGCCCGGCCGTTGTCTCATTTCGCAGCAACGGACTCACGTTGGAGCCGGGCGATCGCGGTCACCATCGGGCTGCTGCTGCCGATCATCCCGGTCACCGTCCGCAATGCCGTGGTCGGCGGCGACTTCGTCCTCATATCCTACCAAAGCGGGGTCAATTTATATGCGGCGAACAACGCAAACGCCGACGGTCTCACGCTGCAAATGCCGGAATTGCACCTGGATGAATCGGTCGGTTGGAATGAATTCGTCCGCGTGACCGATTCGCTGGCATCGTCGATTGCCAACCGGAGGTTGTCCCCATCGGAGATTTCTTCGTTCTGGACTGGGAAGGCGATCACGGCTATCGCCGACAACCCCGCCGCTGCGCTCGGACGACTGCTGACCAGGTGCTACTATTTGTTCAACGGATTTGAGGCGGGGGACCAAACCGATATTTACGAGTTCTCGAAGTACTCGTCCGTGTTATCGCTGCTGATTCGCAAAGGGGTCATCTATCTCCCGTTTGGCCTGATCCTGCCGTTGGCGGTCGTGGCCATACCGGTCGCTTGGCGTAATCGCTCACGCGGGCGGCCGCTGATTGCCTTTGCGGCGCTCTACCTGCTGACAGTCATCCCGTTTCTGGCGCTGGCGCGGTACCGCCTTCCCGTCGTGATGATCGCCGTCATCCTCGCCGCCGTCGGTCTGTGGATGTGTGTCCGGTTGGTGTACCGCCGTGACTGGTCAAAAGCGGCGCTGGCTGGGGGGGCGTTGATCGCTCTGATCGTCATTCTCAACAGGCCAACAGTCGAGCGTATCATGTGGAATCCGGCGTTCAACTACTATCAACAGGCATTGATTCACGATCGGCGCGGCGAGTGGTACGAGGCGATCGAGCTGTACGAGAGAGCCATTGCCGAATCGCCGGGACAGATCGAGTCCCGCAAGCGGCTGGCGCGCGATCTGGTGCGAGTCGGCGAGGCCGATTCCGCGATTGCGACGGGTCTTGCTTATCTGGCGTTCCGGCCCGATGATGCCGACATCAAATCCGTTATCGGCTCGGCCTACCTGGCAATGGGAGACACGGTCAAGGCACGCGCGGCCTGGCGAGTCGCCGCCAGGGAATCAAGCGGCTCTGCCGAGGCGAGTTTCCATCTCGGCACGATGGCATTGGACAACGGCGACGTCGGCGAAGCGATTGACCGATTCCGTGAGGCCGTTGCCGCCGACTCCGGCTTTGCGGCGGCAAGCAACGCGCTGGCCCTGATCTACGGGCGCGGCGGCAACGCGGACGCAGCGGCCGACGTGCTGCGGGCCTCGATTCGTCATGCGCCGGCGTACTCCACTACATGGGCGAATCTGGGGGCGGTGCTGATCGAGGGGGGGCACGCCGCCGAGGCAATCGAGCCCTTGAACGAAGCGATTCGGCGCCTGCCCGAACGCACCGAGATTCGCTACAATCTTGCCGTGGCTTATCTGCGAACGGGAAACGCCGAGGACGGGCGCACGACGTTGGAGGACTTGATTCGCCGTTCGCCCGGCGATGCCAGAGCGGCCGATCTGTTGTACAAGCTCGATTCCGCGCAACAGGCCGCCGCCGGAGAAACGCCGTCGTCGGAGTGAATACCGCAACGGTTAATACTTCGAGCGGCGTTCGACCATGTAGTTGGATCCCGGCAGGGATTTGACATACCGCTTCAGGTCGGCGACCATGTGCGATATCTCGCCGACGTGCTTGAACATCTCGTTGCGGTTGATCACCACCGCGATCGACAAGTTCATCAGTGAATACGTCTGCGCCGTCCCCCGACGGTCCTTCGAGATGATATAGCCGTTGCGACGGTCACGCGGCTCATAGCACAATGGAATCTCCGCGTCGAAGCGCTTGAGCACCGCTTCGCAGATGCGCTTGATCCTGGGAGGTCGGATCAGGTACACGAAATCGTCGCCGCCGATGTGACCGACGAACCCGTCGGGCTGGAACTCGTGGACCGTCTCCCGGATGATCCGCGAACACATCTTGATCACGCGGTCGCCGTAGAAATATCCGTAGTAGTCGTTGTAGGCCTTGAAATCGTCGAGGTCGGCATAGCAGACCGCGAACTCCTCGCCGCCGGCGATCATCTCCGAAATGACCCGTTCGATCGTCGTCGGCCCAGGGAGCCGGCTGGACGGATTGACATCCAGATCGCGCCAACTGCGACGGACCGCCATACGCAAACGAGCGGCCGCTGCCGGATCGGTCGGCGCGCCGATCAACAAGTCGTCGACCGGAGACTCCAGAAATCTCCGGATCGCCTCGCCATCGGGATTGGGATGCCAGACGACGACGGGCACAGCGGCCAGCGCCGGCAGCGTGCGGGCTCCGTGGACGATCTTCAGGGCCCGCTCCTCGGAGCCAAGGACCGGAATCAGCACCAGATCAAGAAGTGTGCGCAGCGCCAAATCGGACAACTCGGCGCGTGTGCGGAAAGGCGTCAATTCGGGGTGGAAATCTTTCAGCGCGTCGCGGATGGCTTGTGGCCATACATCCGCCTCGGTGTGCAGATGCGCGCAGATCATCGGCTTGTCCCTTGACAGTGAGGACACATGGAGTATGTCTGGACCGTTCGACCGCACCTGACAGCCCGGCCCGCCCTATTCGGTATTGTCGGAGGTTGGGGATACGCTTCTTAGGGCGATTTTGTCGCGTCTCCGAGCGGATGGAAACGGCTGTGAACATCCCGCAGGTGACGTCTGTCCAAATGCGTGTAGATCTGCGTGGTGGTGACCGAACTGTGCCCCAGGATCGACTGCACCGCGCGCAAGTCGGCCCCGGCTTCGAGCATGTGCGTGGCAAATGAGTGACGGAATGTGTGAGGGGTAAAGGCCCGATCGATTCCGGACAGCAGCGCCAGCCGACGAACCGTGCGCCAAATGCTCATGCGCGAGATGCCGTGTCCCTGTCGGCCAAGAAACACATGCGCGCAGCCGCGCGTGTCGGGCGTACCCGATCGCGAGCCCTCGATGTAACCGCGCAGCGCGGCGGCGGTCATGTCGCCGAAGGGCGTCAATCGCTCGCGTCCGCCCTTGCCACGCACGCGGATGAATCGGTCGGTGAAATCGATGTCGTCGAGCTTGAGTCCGGCCGCCTCCGAAACGCGCAATCCGGCGCCGTATAACACCGACACGAGGGCGCGGTCGCGCCGTCCCCTCACAGTGTCGTCGGCGCAGTACCTGAGGAGGTCGCGGACCTGTCGAACAGAGAGAATGTCGGGCAAATGACGGGCCCGACGCGGCGTGCGCAAAGCGCGCGCCGGGTTGTGACGGCAGACATCTTCACGCACCAAGTACCGATGAAACTGACGAACCGCCGAGAGCTTGCGCGCGACGCTCGCAGCCGACAAGCCTCGATCCGACAGCGAGGCGACAAAATCGCCGACCAGTCGCGCATCGATCTCGTTGGGATGACCAAGGCCGCGCGTGTGACTGAATTCGGAGTACTGTTCGAGGTCGAGTCGATAGGCCGCGAGCGTGTTCGCGGAACGGCCCGCCGATAAAACCAGATAGTCGAGAAATCGCCCGATCCACGCATTCACGGGACTGCCACGCCGTGCGGGACGGACTGGTATCTTCGTGGGAGCGGCAGTACCCAACCCCGGCCCTATCCTGTTTGGCCCAGGTTAATCGCCACGACCGACGCGCCGATCCGGGCCGCGCCACCGGCGGAAAGTGCGCGGGCCGCTTCGTTGATGGTCGCTCCCGTCGTTGTCACGTCGTCAACGATCAATACGTCACGACCTGCGACGAGCGACGCATCGCGCACTCCCAGTGCCTCAGACAGATTCGCCTCTCGCTGCGCCGGCGTGAGCGCCGTTTGATCCGCCACTCGCCGTCGCCACGCCAGCGCGTCGGTCGCAACCTCCGCACCGGTCGCCTGTCCGATGGAGCGCGCGATTTCCTCGGCATGCGCGACACCGCGTTTCTCGACTTTGCCGCGCGCAGTCGGTATCGGGACGATCAGATCCGTGGACACGTCCTGGTCAAGCCGTGACGCCAGCAGACTCCCGAGGGGACCGGCGAGATACAGCGCACCGGAGTACTTCAGTTCTCTGACGACGGCTCCGAGTGCGGCATCGTATGCGCCAAGGCAAGTGAAGCCGCGAATCCGAGATTCTTCGTGTGTGGCGTGGCAGCGGTCTTCCGGCACACCGCGCCACCGCCGGCAGGTGAAGCACAAGGCCTGGTCCCAAAGTCTCACATGAGTGTCGCAGGCGTGGCACCAGGCCCGACCGGGGGCCAGCACCGTCGAGCCACATACCGGACAGCGTTTGGGAAAGAAAACGGTTCCGCAAACCGCCTCGGTGGCGGTCGCGAACAACCGGCTCTCATCATGGGCGGTTTGTGAGATGAAGGCGAACATCAGTACTCCTGCCAATGACGACGTACGTTGGCGATCAGCCCCGTCAGGAACCACAGGGAGATCAGCGAGCTGCCGCCATAGGAGACAAACGGCAACGGCAGTCCTGTCACCGGCATCAGCCCGACGGTCATGCCGATGTTGACGATCATCTGGAACGCGACGATCGTCGCCGCGCCGATCGCAAGGAACCGCGCGAAGCGACTCCGCGCCACATGCGCCACTTCGATGGTTCGCCAAAGGAATACGCCGAAGAGGAAGAGTATCAGAAGCGTCCCCCACAGTCCGAATTGCTCACCGGCGACCGCGAAGATGAAATCGGTGTGCTTTTCCGGCAGAAAGTGCAATCCGGTCTGGCTCCCCTCGAGGAAACCGGTGCCCCACAGACCCCCGGAGCCGATGGCGACTTTCGACTGAATAATCTGATACCCCGCGCCGCGAGGATCACCGCCCGGATCGAGGAACGAGATCAGCCGCAGTTTCTGATACGGCAGCAGTTTGTTCCATGCCAGCGGCGTAATGATACCAAACAGAATGTTGAGCACGACCAGCCCCGCCGAAGTGAACAATCCCGTACGGGCAAAGTGAAGCGCGAAGAGAAGGACCACAAGAAAGACAACCCAACTGATCCAACTGAAAGCGAGAATCAGACTGATCAGGGGTGAGACCAAGAGGAACATGTGCAGCGGGGGCGCACCGGCCCAATAGAGCATGGTTAAGAGCAGTGCCCAGAATACCAGTGATGTGCCAAGATCGGGCTGTCGGAGCACCAGCAGCCAAACGGGTCCCACCAGCGCCGAGAGCGTCAGCAACGAGCGCCGACTGATCGGAGGGCGCTTCTGGTAGGCCAGATAGCGTGACAGAGCGAACAGCATGGCCAGCTTGGCCGGCTCCGATGGCTGCACGTGAAAAGCGCCCATCGAAATCCATCGTCCCTGAATACCGCCACCACCGAAGAGAAGGATTGCGAGAACGAGGGCAACGATTGCCAGATAGACATAGGCGAAGACTTCGTGCACCCGCAGCGGGACGAAAACAGCCAAAAAGAATGCCGCCAGCCCCAGGGTCAGCCAGATTACCTGTTTATCCCACAATGTGTTAGAGCTCATCTGTTCACTGCTGGCATCGGTGGTGTAGATCAGCAGGATGCCGATGATCGAAAGCAGCAGGGTGCTTCCCACCAGAAGCCAGTCGAGCGATGGAATGCGTTGTCGGAGAACTTCCACGTCAGACCCCTGTTGCAAGGTGACAGGGCGCTATGATCCTGTCAATGTCAGTTCGTGTGTGCCCTATAATCGTGCACGTGGCCGGATGCTCACTATTGCCGTCATGGAAGCCGTTTGGCCGATGGGAGTTGGGAGAACCATTTACAAGAGGCCTTGGTCTGTTTTTTGCTAATTTGTGTGTGGCGGATGCGCCGTAAGGGCGTATCAAATACGGTAGATTGAGACAGAGAAACCGGAGCGATGATCATGAAACGATTCCTGATAACTGCGGCCGCCCTGCTTCTGTGGACGGCCCCGAGTCAAGCGATGACGGTCGAGGATATCATGGACCTGTGTGCGGCGGGATTTGAGCCGCAGCGGATCGCACGGATCGTCGACGCCGCCGGGCTCGACCAGCCGTTGGAGGCATCCGACTGGGTGCGATTGAAAGAGGCGGGGTGTAACGAGGAGATCGTCGACGCGCTGCTGGAGGTGCTCGTTCCGGTCGGGGAAGCGGAAGCAGGCACCGAAGCGGCGGTCGAATCGAGCGGCAGCTCCTACGACGACGGGGTCAGCATCAACCTCTACGGCTCCTATTGGTGGGGCGACTCGTACTGGAGTGTCGGGTACGGCTGGTATGGACCGTCCTGGGGACTGCACTACGGCGGTTATAATCCCTGGTGGAGTACGTCGTGGTGGTATTGGGATCCCTGGTGGTGCGGACCCAGACCGTATCGCTGGTATCAGCATGGGTACCAGTATGCTTATTGCGACCCGTACTTTTATCACGGCGGCCATTACACGGGTGGGTACTACCACAACGGCTATTACGCGCACCACACCTACACACCCAAAGTCTCGCGACGCGGCGGTGCGCACACCACTGTCTACGCAAAAACCAAAACGTCACGCCGCACGGAGACCGCGATAGTGGCGACTGCGACGAAGGCGTACCGTGCGACGCCTCGTGACGCCGTCGTGTCCTCGCGCCTGAAGGCGACGGCCGGAAAGTCCAGACCAACAAGCTACACGTCGCGATCCACCGGGACCGCCGATGTGAAGGGTATCACCCGATCGACGACGCGCTCGACGACGAAATCGACAAGCGGGTTGACGACACGCTCACAGACGACCCAGAGCCGGACGACTGTCAATCGCACGACAGGACGGGATCGGACAACCGCACGTCACGGATTGACGACGACCAAGCGCACGACGGATGTGTCTCGTCGGACAATCCAGTCCAAGACAACCACGAAGGCCGGTCGGTCTGCGGTCAAGTCGGCTCCCCCCGCGAAGTCCGGCAAGACTACAGTCGGAAAGCCCTCGGGCGGCTCGGGCGGAAGGACGTATACACCGCGAGCAACCGGCGGTGCGCGTGGGTCAAGCGCCGCCGGCAAAGGAACATCGGCGCGCGGCACAGGGGCCCGACCAAAGTGATTCTGACACCGGCGGGGCCGGACCGTCGAATCCTTCGAGAGGCGCTTTCAGTTTGATTCCGGCGAGAGCCGAGTGTTGAACGCGATTCCATTCGCGTCCATCGCCAGATAGGCCTTCGCAATCTCCAGACAAATCGGTGCGGCAAACTCCGAGCCGTGGCCGACGTTCTCCACCAACGCGACCACCGCCACGCGCGGCGCTTCGGAGGGGGCATAGCCGACAAACCACGCGTGCTCATTGCCGTGTGGATTCTGCGCGGTCCCGGTCTTCCCCGCCATGCGTACCTGGTGATCCCTGATACCGATCGCCGTGCCGTGGTCACCGTCCACCACCAGGCGGCAGGCCCGTTGCATCGCCTCGATCGTTACTTTCTTGTACGGCAGTTGAAACGCCGCCTCCGGTTTTGTCGTCACCCACGATCCGCCCTCGGCACGGTGTGCAGCGAGCAATTGCGGACGCATGCCGACCCCGTCATTTGCAATGGCGGCAAAGTATTGAACAAGCTGAAGCGGCGTGACCAGCAACTCACCTTGTCCAATGGAAAAGTTTAAGAGTAATCCACGCGACCATTTCCCCTTCCCGTACTTTCGGTCGAGATAGGGCGCATCGGGCACGTTGCCGTTGAGTTCTCCCGGCAGTTGGATGCCGGTCGGTCGCCCCAAGCCGGATGTCCGTGCGTGATGGGCCCAGACCGGCAGTCCAAACCGCTGGATTGCCTGATACCAGTAGACATCGCACGACTGTTCGATCGCCCCGAACATGTCCAGCGAGCCGTGACCGCCCTTCTTCCAGCACCCGAAGACACGGTTGCCGAACCGGTAGCCCCCTGTGCACGGGGAGAGCCGCTGCGACGTCGTCATGGCGCCGCTCTCCAGCGCAGCCGCCATCGTGACCAGTTTCAACGTCGAACCCGGCGGGTACAAGCCCATGGTTGCGCGCGTCATCAACGGATGCAGCGAGTCGCTTCGCAGTGAGTCCCACTCGTTGGCGGTCATGCCACCGACGAAATGGTTGGCGTCGAAGCCGGGGCGCGTCTCCAGGCAGACAACCGCTCCCGTCCTGACGTCAATCGCGACCACGGTCCCCGCGACGTAATCCCGCAGCAGCGAATCGGCGAGCGCCTGCAGTCGGACGTCGATCGTCAGGCGCAACTCGTCTCCGGGAATCGGCGGGATATCGGGATACTCCGGCATGGGCCCCAGCGCCTGGCCGTAGGCGTTGATCTGCCGGTAGCCGACACCGTCGACACCGCGCAACAGATCATCGTACCATCGCTCCAACCCGGCCGCGCCGATGTCGCCGCGCAATGGAGCGCCGGTCTTGTCTCTCTTGTTCAGGTCGCGTTCACCGACGGCCCGCGTGTAGCCCAGCAAGTGCCCGGCCCAGGCCGCAGTCGGATACTCGCGAACCGGATCGGTGGAGATCATGACTCCCGAAACATCTTCAATGCGTTCCTCGATCCGGCTGACGAGACGCAGATCGGCATCGCGATTGACGACCACCGGTTCCAGCGGCAATGAGGTCTGTTTGCGCAGGCGCTCGCCGAGCGCCTCAGTGGAGATTTGCAGCGCCTCCGCCAATCGCGCGCGCGGACGATCACCGCGAAAATCCGCGGGCACGACCGAGACGCTGAACGCGGGACGATTGACAACCAGCGGCACACCGTTACAGTCGAGGATTCGCCCGCGCGGCGCCGCCAACGAAATCATTCGGATGCGGTTTTCGTTGGCAATCGTGCGGTAATAGCCGACCTGCACCAACTGCATGTACGCGAGCCGTCCGGCGAGAGCCAAAAAAACCAACGCCAGCACTCCCAGCGCAACAATACGTCGTGATAGCCCAATCATCGTGTTGTTTCAAAACAACTGCAGCAATCGCACGTCAATCGACGGTTCCGCCGACATCGCCGGAAGAACTCCGGCGCGCGCGTGAACCGCCCCGGAGATGTGAACGTTCCCAGAGAAGCGAGATGGCGGCGCCAACCGTGGCGGTCAGCCCGGCCGATGCCAGCGCCCCCGTCCAGATCGACGAGAGCCACAAAGACCAGTCGCCGGATGCGGCCAGTGCCAAAAACAGGAGCCGTTCGACGAGCAGCGCCAGCCACAAGAGCAGCCACCGGGAGATCGCATTTTCGATGAACATCCGCTCGCCCCAGTAGCCGATGACCCATCCGAGCAGCGCACCGAACAGTGTTCCGAATCCGAGTGTCGCCGGATCGGTGGCAGAGGCGACGAACCCGATGACCCAGCCGCCGATCGCGCCAGCCCGCATCCCACGGTGCAGGCCGATCAACGCGATCACCAACAGATCGTAGTTGAGCGTCAACGCCGCCGGCATCGGCGACCCTGGAAACCAGACGCGATACACCGCAATGCTCAAGAGCACGGCCGCCCAACCGAGAATCGCGGTCATGGCTCGATCTCCGCATCCGGCTCGTCGCTGCCGATTGGTTCGATGACAAACACGGTTTCGATACGATCGGGCCGGACGGTGGGCTCAACATCGATCCCCAAGAAATCACCATGGGTCGCCGAGTCGATACGGGCAACGGTCCCGATCATCAGCCCCTTGGGAAAAATTCCTCCCCATCCGGATGAGAGAACAGTATCGCCGATCGCGATGTCCGCGCTGCGGCTGACATGATGGAGCCGCAGTTGTGTCCCTTGTTCCCAAGCAATGATCCCGCCGACACGGCTGCGCTGGTCATAGGCGGCGACGCGCAGCAGGCGGTCCCAGAGTGTCCGCACACGCGAACGGCCGACATCGGGGTCGATGATTCGCCCGAGCAACCCTTCCGAGGTGACGACCGGCCAGTTGCGCTGCGGGGATTTGTCACGGGCGGTCTGAATCCAGAGCGTGCCGCTCTGCGGCGAGAATGGTCCGATCACCTCGGCCGGAATGACGCGCCCCTCCCACCCGGGCGCGAAACCCAGCAGTTCGCGCAACCGTTGATTCTCGATGCCGGCTTCACGCAAACGCTGATTCTCAATTTCCAATTGCGCGAGACGTTCTGTCAGACGCTCGTTGGTCCTTAAGACATCGGCGCCGGCGCTGATCCGATGGCGCAGCGCGAACAACGGGGCGTACACGAACTCGACGACCGCTCCGGCGACAAACAGACGGATCCTGCTTCCCGACAGCAACAGCAGAAGAGAAAACAAAATCGCCCACGGTAATCCCGCGGGCCGATGAGACGACCACCCCCAGAGCCGTCGCAGCACGTCCACTCCCCCGGCGCCTATGGCGCCGAATCAAGGATCAGCATGACCTCACCGGCTGTCTTGGCGCGCATCAGTCGTTCCCGGTTCTTTTCACTCTTCATAATGTAGGACAGGCGCGCCATCACATTGAGGTGCGCCCCGATGGCGTCCTCCGGCGCAGCGATCAGATAGAACAAATGGACCGGTTTTTTGTCCATGGAACCGAAATCGATGCCGACCTCGGAGCGTCCGAACGCGATCACGATCCCTTTGACCGCGCGCGTCTTCGCGTGAGGAAACGCCACGCCGTAACCCACACCTGTGGTGACCAGCTTTTCGCGTTCGATGACGGCGCGCAGCAGTTCATCGCGATCCCGCACCATTCCCGACCTGGAAGCCAACTCCACGAGTTCGGCTATGACGTCATCCTTGGCCTGACCCTGCAGGTCAAATGTCATCAAATCTTCTTCGCAGAACTTCGAAAGCTTCATCGGAGAATCTCCATCAGGTCAGATGACTGCGTGGCGCAAAACCGCTGTCCCCAATCGAATGAAATCGGCGAGCCCGACGGAATCCATCGGATTCCGCCCGCCCTCGCGCCGAGATCGGTGCATCGGGTCTTGTTGCGGGAGCGCGCTGGGCCGCTGGCCGTCGATCGATGGGACAGTCGGGAATGTGTCGTGAGATATCGTCGGTCGCTGAACTCAAAACGTCTTGTCCTCAGAATAGACCCCGATGACGCGATACTTGCCGCGTCGTCTCGACAGCAGATCGGCCTCCGACAGCGCCGTCAACTCGATGATCGCATCAAGGATGGCGGACCTCAACATCGAGGCCGCATTGTCGGGATCGCGGTGGGCGCCGCCCAGGGGTTCGGGGATGATGCGGTCGATCAACCCCATCTCGGAGAGATCGTCGGCCGTGAGTTTGAGCGCCTCCGCCGCACGGGGCGCATTCTCCGCTGCCTCCCCCGGCCAGAGTATGGAGGCACATCCCTCCGGGGAGATGACCGAGTACCAGGCGTTCTCCATCATCAGGATCGCATCACCGATCCCGATACCGAGGGCACCGCCGGACGCGCCTTCTCCGACCACGCAAACGACGACAGGAACAGTCAGGATCGCCATCTCACGGAGATTGCGGGCGATCGCTTCGGCCTGGCCGCGTTCCTCGGCTTCAACACCGGGGTAGGCGCCGGGTGTGTCGACAAGGACGACGACCGGGCGACCGGAGTTTGACGCCAACTTCATCAGTCGTAATGCTTTACGGTATCCTTCCGGGTGACACATGCCGAAGTTGTTGGTCACCTTCTCCTTGGTCGTCCGGCCCTTGTTCTGGGCGATCATCATCACCGGCCGATCACCGAGCATCGCTGGGCCCGCCACCATGGCCCGATCGTCTCCGAAGCCACGATCACCGTGGAGGGAAACAAATTCTTTGGTCATTTTCTCGATGTAGTCGGGAGCGACGGGTCGGAGCGGATGCCTCGCGAGTTGGACCCTCTGCCATCGCGACAACGAGGAGAATGTCTCGCGTTTAAGCTTGTCGAGCTTGCGCTCCAGCAGGCCGATCTCACGCGAAAGCTCGACATTCTCGCCCGAGGCGAACTCCCGCATGTCGCGGATGCGCTTTTCCAGTTCGACGACCGGCTTCTCGAAATCGAGGAAAGACCCTGCGGCCATCACACCCCTGCCAGAAGACGGACCGTTGCTGCGGATGCGCCCGGCGATCAGGACTGGCGACCTGACGTTGACCGGCGAAAGATAATACCCAAGCCCCCCATGATCGACAATACAAAAATCCCGAGACAGGCGGCGACGGCGCGATGATTGACATAGTGCAACAAGACGCTGAAGATGCTGAATGCCAACGTGATGAGCGCATAGGCGGCGACGATGCGAGGCGTCTGCCAACCGGCCTGCAGAAGGCGGTGATGCAGATGGCCACGGTCGGCATTCAGGAGAGGACGACCTGTCGCCAACCGACGCACCAGAGTCAACAGGGACTCGGAGAGCGGCAGCGCCATCGCGATGAGCGGCACGAAGAACGCCACGACGGTAAACCGTTTGATCGGGGCCAGCATCGCGGCAACAGCCAGAAAGTAGCCCAACGAGAGGGAACCAGTGTCACCCATGAAAACCTTTGCGGGCGGACGATTAAAAAACCAGAACGCCGTCAATCCCCCGAACAGTCCGGCGGCCCCGAGTCCGATCAACGTGAGATCGTAAATCGAACTGATCCAGATGATGGCCAACGACGCGACGCCGGTCGTCGCCGTCGCCAAACCATCCAGCCCATCGATGACGTTGACCGCATTGATCAGAATGAGAAACCAGATCAACGAAACCGGCAACGATAGCCAGCCCAGCGCGATTCCTCCGACAAACGGTATCCAGAGCTGGGAGAAACCCACACCGGCGGCGTACAGACCACATCCGATCAGGAGTTGAAAAAGCAGTTTTGTCGCACCGGGGACGGGACGAAGATCGTCAATGAGCCCCAGAGCCAGGACGGCAAACGCACCAAGCAGTATCGCCAGGAGATGCCCGTGCGCATCCACCAAACGGTCCGGATCGAGAACTGCGACGACAATGATGGGCAGCCAGATCGCTACAAAGAGAGGAACACCGGTCAGTCTCGGTGTTGGCTGTTCATGGAGTTTGCGTGCGTCCGGACGGTCCAGCCATCCCCTGCGATGGCACACGCGCGCGATGAGCGGCACGGCGATTGCGGTGAGCAGCCCGCCTCCGATGGCCGAGAGAATCTTAATCGTGTGATCAGGCATCGTGTTTCTGGCGTCGAAAATACAGAGCGTCGGTCACTCGATCCCAAACGTCCCCGAGCCACAGCCCGAGAAAGACAATGCGGTTTGAGAGGCGCCGTTCCGGATAGTGCTTCCGAAAGTAGCGGCGCAATCCGGCGCGATGCAGCCGTTTCCGTGCCGTGGCGCGTTCGGACGGATGAATCCAGGCATGGGTCGCGACGGTACGTGGATCGATCCACACTTCCCAACCGGCGGCGTACCAGCGACGACACAGGTCTGTGTCTTCCACGTAGAGCAGAAACTCACCATCCATCCCCCCGACAGCGCGAAACGCATCGGCGCGAGTCATCATGAAAGTCGCCGCGGCCGACTCGACACGTGTAGGCGAGCTCGGATCTGCGATCGTGTAGCGGCGCGACAATAACGGGATGCGGGAAAGCGGCAACCCCCGTGAAAACCAAATGTTGCGATGATTGGGGAAATACCGCGTGCTGGGCTGCGGCGTCCCGTCGGGATGCATCAGTCGGGGAACAACCGCGGCGGCCCGTGGGTGGTCACCCAGGAAATCCGCGAGCGACTCGACGGCAGTCCCGCTCCAGGACACATCGGGGTTGACCAGCAACAAGAAGGCGCCGTTGGCACAAGCAGCGCCCTGATTGACCGCACAGGCGAATCCGAGATTTTCCGCGTTGCGTATAACCCGCGCATTCGGAAATTCCGCTTCCACGATGGCGGGTGAGCCGTCATCGGAGGAGTTGTCGATCACGATCAATTCCCATGGAGCGGTGGGAGGATGTCGACGAAGCGCGTTGATGACGCCGGAAAGGTACGGTGTGGAGTTGCAGGTTACCAAAACAATCGAGACGACGCCGGTTTGTTGATTCGGGGACGGATCAGGCACGCGGTCGGCTCACTTACTTCAGTTGGCCGGTCGCGGACAACCAGCGCAGCTTGGGCACCATCCAGATCGCCTCGCGGACAATACGCTTGGACATCTTCGACTGGCCATGCTCGCGATCGAGAAACACGATGGGGACCTCATGGACGGTGAAGCCCTTGGCACGAGCGCGGACAGTCATCTCGATCTGGAATGCGTAGCCGTTGGAGTGGACACGATCGAGGTCGATGGCCTGGAGCACCTCCCGCCGGAAACATTTGAAGCCGCCCGTGAGATCACGAACACTCAGCCCTGTAATAACCCGCGCGTAGACATTGGCGCAGTACGACAGCAGCAGCCGTTTCATCGGCCAGTTGATGACGTTAACACCGGACACGTAGCGTGAGCCGAGGACCAGGTCGGCCTGATACGATGCCGCCAGCAATTCGCGCAGATACTTCGGCTGGTGCGAAAAGTCGGCATCCATCTCCAGCACACGGTCGTAGTCCCGGTCCAATGCCCAACGAAATCCGGCCAGATACGCGCGTCCCAGCCCTTCCTTCCCCGCGCGGTGCAGGACATGCACACGCCCGTCCTGCGCGGCGAGATCATCCGCGATCCGTCCGGTCCCGTCGGGGGAATCGTCGTCGACGATGAGTATGGAGATGGCGCCATCCTGTGCCAGGACATCGCGCACGATCGCCGCGACGTTGTCGCGTTCGTTATAGGTCGGTATGATCACCAGCGGCTTCATATCGAGTGCAGTGTGGTCTCCCAATATCGCCAATCCCAGAACGGCCGTCCATGCGTCGTCCGGGGTGCGGCGATTATATCAGTTCGCGGTACCATCCGACGAACCGCTCAGCGATGGCACCGGACGAATACCGTGCAAGCGCCGATTCGCGCCCGGCCGCAGCAAGGAGACGGCGACGGTCTCCGTTTGCGAGCGCCAAACCCAGGACGCGCGCCAAATCGGACGCATCATCCGGCCGGGCCAGATACCCGGTCTTTCCATCATCGATTATGTCGGTGATCCCGCCGGAACGGACTCCCACAGTCGCACAGCCGCAAAGCTGCGCTTCGACCAAAGCCATCCCAAACCCCTCATCGACGGAGCACAGGACCGTCACGTCGGCGCCGCGGTATTCGTCGGCGAGCCGACTCGCCGGCAATGCGCCCAACATCTCAATCGAATCACTCAAGCCCCTATCCACAACCTGCGCTTTGAACTGTTCTTCGAGCCCTCCCCCCTCACCGGCCACACGACAGTGAAAGCGCTGCCCCCGGCCTCTGAGCAGGCACAGCGCTTCGAGCAACACATCATTGCGCTTTTGGGGCGTGAACCGTGTGACCGCAAGAATCACCGGACTGTCTTGATCGTGTGCGGGAGCATCGCTCGGAGCGAAGGTCTCATCATCGGGGGGCATCGGCGCCACGCCGAGCTTTGACTGAGGGATGCCGACGTGCGAGCGCAAGACACCGCCGAGCCACGTCGACACAGTGGTCACGCGCGATGCACTTGCAAAGACCTTCCCTGCCAGGGGCCGAAGCCATCGACGGGATGCAAGGAGCCGCACATCGGTACCGTGGGTTGTCACCAGATACGGAATGCGACCGGCACACGTGCGAGCGACCCACCCACCGGGAATCCACCAATGCGCGTGCAGCAGACGGGGATCGGTCCGCGCGATGAGAGTCGACGCGGCGCGCCGGAAGGCACGAGTGAACCGCGCGTGCGCCCACACCCCGCGTGGGCCGGTCAGCGACATGCCCCGGAAATCGCCGCGGTATGCGATCTGTTCGGATTCATCGGAACCGTAACGGAAACGCCAGACCGGGATTCCTTCACTAATCTCCTCTTCGGAAGCCCCGGCATGATGCGGGGCCAGAACGCCGACGCGCAAACCGCGTGCAGCGACAAGCTGCGCCAGCCGCGCAACAAATCGTCCGGCGAAGTCGCCGGAATGGCGTGGATAGTTGTGTGTCAGATAGAGGACGTCCAGGCGATCGCCGCTGCTGGCCACATCACCGCTCAACGGCGTCGACGGCCATACAGATTGCCGCCGGTTTGGATCGAATCGTCGGGTGCGAGCGCTGATTCGTCGTTGCGCGGCCGCGCCGAATCGACCGTGCGTGAAGCCGGGCCCTCGCGTTCTCGCGCATCTTCTCCCGCGCGCGCGCGTTCAGGACGATCCAACGAGGGAGACGGCGAAACCGCGCTTGACGCTGCCTGGGGCTCATCCGGCTTAACGACTGCCGGTGCGGCACGGTCGTTGGCGGCGCGCTGCTCCGACGGGGGTCGAGAGCGTTGTGGTGCTCGGCCGGTTTGTCGCGTGTCGTGCGGACGTCGGCGATCGGGGGCGCCCCGCGAATCTCGCGGTGGTCGATCGCTGCGTCCGGGGCGCCCGTCGGCCGTCGGGGGCTTGAAGACCTGATACTTCGGCGTGCTGCGCAGCGCCTCGACTTGTTGCCGAATTCCGGAGATTGCCTCCGCCAGAAAGCCCAGCGCAAACAGCATGATGCCGGCCAATCCCAGGGCCATAACCAACAACGCCAGCGCACGGTTGCCCGACTGCAGCACGAAGCGGTTGTAAAGCGCCACCAATCCCACCAGAAACGACAATGTCAGCATCATGCTGCCGGTCAGCCCGAAATACCACAGCGGACGTCGCATCGTGTGATACTGGAATTTGACGGCGAGCAAATCGAGTACGCCGGCGGGAATCCGCCAGAAACCGAACTTGGAGCGACCCGACGGACGCTCATACAACGTGACATCGACCTCCCCGATCCGGAACCCCAGTTCGGAGGCGATCGCCACCCAGAACCGATGCCAGTCGTGGCGATAATCGAATACGTCGATCAGCTCCCTCCGGAATGCCTTGACGGAGTTCAGATCGGACACCTGAATCGACGGAAACAGCCAGCGCGAGAGCCGATTGTAAAAGCTGGAAACGAATCGCTTGCTGTACTGACCGATCTTGCGGCCGGTGACGAGATCATACCCGGATCGCACTTTTTCCACCAAGCGCGGAATATCGGCGGGGTGAAACTGCCGATCGGCGGGATAGAATACGACAATCGCGCCGCGCGCCACCGAGAACCCGGCGCGCAACGCTTCCGTCAGGCCGCGTCGATAGGGGAGCGAGATGATGCGCACGAAGCGATACTTGCGCTGTGCATCGACCAGGCGCGGCATGGTCTGGTCGGTCGAGCCATCATCGACCATCACGACTTCCAGACTGAATCTCGCCTTTTGCGATAGTTCACCGAATTGATCCAGCAGGATGCCGACATTACTCTCTTCGTTGTGCGCCGGCACAACAATGGACACATCCGGGCGCCAGTCGCGCTGTTGGGACTCATTCATCACTGTTGGGCCTGCTGCAACCATTGGTGAATCAGTGTATTGTTCGGACTGTGGTCCAGCGCCCGATGGAAAAGACGCACCGCCCTCTCGCGGTCGGGCGGACCGCCATCGGTGCGGTATTTCAGCCACGATGTGTGTCCGTATTCTGCCAGCAAGACATAATCGTCGGGAGCGAATTCGAGAGCGTGCTCGTACGCGTTCAATGCCGCATCGATGCTGTCGACCCGTGCGTACAGATCCGCCAGGTACGCCCAGCCGGTATAGTGTGACGCGGAGTCGGCGACAAACCGGCTCACGTGGAGGAACAATGAATCCTGCGGCACTGAAGGCAAGTTGTGTTTCATTCGCTCGAAGGGCGTCAATTGGTACGCATCTGCCTCAGGATTGCCCGTGAGTCCCGCGACGCGCAGCACGATAATGCGCAGATCACGAACGGAGTAGACGGCCACGACCTCGGAGTTGAAGGCCAGATCCGGATACTCATCGGGAAAGGCGCTGTCGAGCTTATCCTCAATGACAACATGAGTGATCGGCATCCGCTCAAAAAACCCCTCGGGCTCCTGCAGCGCAAACATATGAACCAGGCAGCGTATGGGCGCGTCTCCTTGTCGCAGTGTCGGCGCCCAGCCGCCCGTGATGGCCGCCCCCGGCCCGACAACTTTGGCAAGGTCCTCCCCGATCGCCTGAATGGCGTATGATGGTCGTTTCCACCATTGCGCAAAATATCGCGACTGGTCCATAGCCGAATACAACAGGATTGCAGCCGCGGCCGCCGCAAACCACGGTTTCACACGCGGCCAGTCCCGGGGTAATGACGCCGTTCGATTGGCCACGAGGATGACCAGTGCTCCGATCGCCAACCCGGCAAAATACGACACCGTGAACGTGGAGTCCGAATAGAGCGATTCGCGCGACGCGAAAGTCCAGGGGGCCACAAACTGCTGGAACGCAGTCGAAAGCACGATGGTGAGCGGAACCAGCACCCACCACGAGACCTGATCGGTGATCGCTTCACGGGTGCGCGTGCGGGTCATCCTTTCGATCAACCACCCGGCGGCGGCGGCGAGCGGCAGCAGCAGAACGACTTGGTACCGAACGGGGCGGTAGTTGAACGGCGAGAATGCGGCATAGGCGCACAGAAACCACCCGACAACGAGCACGACGGCGGGCGAGACGCGCTGGCAGAGCGCCCTCCACGAGGCGACATGCGCCTCCGAAATCATCATGCCTGCCATCGCGACGAATCCGGCTACGCCGATGACGAGATTGTGCGTGAAGATGCCCGTGTCGTATCCAAAGCTGTACCACGTTCCGACGAACCCTGCCACCGACATGAATCCCAGCGGCGAGCCATACAGCGAGCTCGATTGCTCCCGGAGATACGCAAACACTTCGGCAGAGGCAACGCGATAGGCGAAGAGATACCAGAGTAATCCTACCAGCGCGAATGCACCGGCGAAGCTGATCGGGCCCGCCCAGCGTCTGGGCGCGCTTTCGCCGTGCGATTGCGCAGCGACAATCGACGCGCCCAGCAGGAACGGCGGAAACGCATGAAGCGCAGTGACCTTCCCAAAAAACGTCCCGGCGCCCGCGACGAATCCAGCAACCGCCAGCAGCCACCACCGCGACCGCGACCGCGATGAGATAATGGCCCAAAACGCAAACGCCAGTGTCGCGTTGGACGCGACTTCCAGAAACGGCTGTCGCCCGTACCCGACGAAGACGAAGTCGCTGGCGAGGAGAGTCGCTGCCGCAAATCCCGCCCACCATCCGAAAGCACGCGCCGTTCCCCAGGCCAGAAACAGAATCGTCAGCAGACTGAGGATCGCGGCCGTGACGTTCGCGGAAGCGATGCTCGGTCCCGCGACAAGGAAAGCCGCATAGCTGAGCAGTCCGGTAACGTTTTTCAGAAAGAACACTTGCTTGTCGTCTTTGAGCGGGTTCCAATCTCCGAATACGACGGCATCACGTGCGTAACAGGAGTACTGCGGCGGGTCGGTCAGAACATCCTGGCTCCACGACAGGTTCGGTGGAGGATCGGCGCCGATATGAACAAAGCGGATCCCAATCGCCAACAGTGCCACCATCAGCATCAGTGCGATGCGAACAGAGCGCCGCCCCGCCATGCGAATCCAGCCGGAGGCGGACTCGCGATTGTCGGTCCCTGCAACGGCGGTACTCTCGTCCTGAGCTGATTCTGTGTTCATCGATTGATTTCGTTCATCGTTTGGGCGGCGGAGGCGCGCGCTACAGCCGCGACATGGTCCTGCTGTGCGTTGGTCAGTTCCGGATAGATCGGGAGCGAGACAATGCGGGCGGCCAATCGCTCGGTCACCGGGAAGTTCAGTTGGTTCATCGCGGCAAACGCCGGCTGCTTGTGAACGGGTATCGGGTAGTGAATCAGGGTGTCGATGCCGGCCGCTTTCAGGTCGTGCTGAAAACGATCCCGCTCGTCGACCTGCACGACGAAGAGATGATAGACCGATTGTACGTCGTTGTCCTCGGGCGGCAAGCCAAGATTGGCCCCTTGCAGCAACCGACGATACCGCGAGGCGCGCTCCCGGCGTGTGGAATTCCAATCGTCCAGATGCCGTAGCTTGACGCCCAGCACCGCGCCCTGGATTCCCTCGATGCGATAATTGTACCCCAACAGATCATGATGGTACTTGCGGCTGGAGCCATGATCGCGCCAGAGTCGCAGTTGATCCGCCCAGCCGGCATTGTTGGTCACGATCGCGCCGCCTTCGCCGTATGCGCCGAGATTCTTTCCGGGATAGAACGAAAAGCACGCCGCGTCGCCGAATTGCCCAACACGGCAATTCTTGTACATCGCGCCGTGTGCCTGACAGGCGTCTTCAATCATGACAGCACCGGCCTCCTGGGCTATCGCGTGCAATTCCTCGATCGGCGCGGGACGACCATAGAGATGCACGGGCATAATGACCTTGGTTCGCCGAGTCAATGCCGTCTTCACGAGTTCGGGATCGATGTTGTATGTTGCCGGGTCGACATCGACTAAGACCGGGGTCGCCCCGCAATACACGATGGGAGCGCAAGTCGCAATAAAGGTGTTGGCCGGCGCGATGACCTCATCGCCGGGTCCGACACCCGCCGCCAGCAGCGCCAGATGAATGGCCGATGTGCCGGAATTGACCGCGACACAGTGTCGAACGCCGCAATATCGCGCGAAGTCCGTTTCGAACTCGGCCACCGCCCGCCCGAGGATGAACGCGGAATCGTTGATGACAGATGAAATGGCCGCGTCGACCTCGCGCTTGATCGAGGCATACTGCGCCTTCAGATCGAGGAACGGCACGCGGGGGCTCGTCGCGGGCGCAGCCGATGCATTTACTCGAGTTTTAAGGGTATCCATTGTGTCCATTCGCCGAATAGACCAGATGCCCGCCCACGACAGTCGCGACGGTTGTGCCGGTTATCTCCCAGCCAAAGAACGGCGAGTTTTTCGAGCGCGAAATCAGTGTATCGGGCGTCACTGTCCACTTGGCCCGCGGATCGAGTATGACCACGTCGGCGGCACGCCCCTTTTGCAGCGTGCCGGCTTCGATGCCGAAGACCTCAGCGGGACGGCGCGTGAGTCGATCGATCAGACCGCTCCAATCCAGCAGCTTCGATTCCACCATGGCCCGAACAGAAACTCCGAGCGCAGTCTCCAGGCCGATCATGCCGAACGGCGCCAGATCGAATTCGCCGTCCTTTTCCTGCTCGGCGTGCGGGGCATGATCGGTGGCGATGCAATCCAACGTGCCATCGGCCAATCCCGCGCAGCATGCTTCGACGTCGCGCGCGGTCCGCAGCGGCGGGTTGACTTTCAGCAGCGGATCGAATTGCCGGGCTATGAGATCATCGGTCAATGTCAGATGATGCGGGGTGACTTCGGCCGTTACTCGGACTCCCGACTGTTTGGCTTTGCGGATGATTCCAACCGACCCTTCGGTGGACACATGACAGACGTGCAAGTGCGCTCCGGTGACGCGCGCCAGCGCGATGTCACGGGCCACGCAGATTTCCTCGGAAATCGCCGGTATGCCGCGCAGACCCAGCTTCATCGACACGACGCCCTCGTGCATCACACCGTCGCCGGACAAATCGGGTGTTTCGCAATGTGACGCGATGGGCACGTCAAACATCCGTGAGTACTCCATCGCACGCCGCAACAGCCCGGCCGACGCCACCGGGGAACCGTCGTCGGAGAAGGCAATGGCGCCGGCATCGACCATCTCGGCGATCTCGGCCAGCGAGTGACCCTGTCGTTCACGGGTGATGGCGCCGATCGGATGGACCCGTCCGGGCGCTTCCTCCGCGCGATGCAGGACGAATCGGACAGTTTCCTGATCGGCGATCGCCGGTTCGGTATTCGGCATACAGCAGACGGTAGTGAACCCGCCCCGTACACCGGCGGCGGAGCCGCTGGCGACGGTCTCTTCATCTTCGCGCCCCGGTTCGCGCAGATGCACGTGCAAATCGACGAAGCCGGGCGCGACGATCATCCCGCTCGCATCGATGCGCTCGGCGTCGGGGATCGAGCTGTAGTTGTCGGACGATTTTGGATGGATCCCGGCGACTGTCCCGTCCGCTGCGATCAACACATCGGCGACACCGTCATGTCCTGACGCGGGATCGATGACGCGCCCACCGAAGATGAGCCGCGTGCGCGGTGATTGCGATCTCCTCATGCGCTCGCTCCGGGATTATTCTCCGGCGCCTGGCCCCCACACAGCAGGTACAACACGGCCATGCGCACGGCCAGACCGTTGGTCACCTGGTCGAGGATTACCGAAATCGGACTGTCGGCGACTTCCGATGTAATCTCGACGCCACGATTCATCGGCCCCGGGTGCATGATGAGGCCGCCGTCACGCAATCGTGACGCGCGTGCGGCATTGACGCCGAACAGACGCGAGTACTCTCGCAGTGTCGGAAGAAAGTCGCTCTTTTGGCGTTCACTTTGGATGCGGAGAACATTAATCGCGTCAAAGCCGTATTCGAGCGCGCGGTCGAGATTCGTATAAACCGATACGCCCAGCTCGGCGAATTCCTTCGGAGTCAGGGTCGCCGGGCCACAGACCGCGACTTCGGCGCCCATTGTCATCAATCCCCAGATATTCGAGCGCGCCACTCGCGAATGCAGGATGTCGCCGACAATCAGCACGCGCTTTCCGGCCAGACTCCCCCAACGTTCCCAGAGCGTGTAGATATCGAGCAGTCCCTGTGTGGGATGCTCATGGGCGCCGTCGCCGGCATTGAGCACGATGGCGTTGGTTGTGCGCGCCAGGAAGTGCGGTGTGCCGGGAGACGGATGCCGAATTACGACGACGTCGGTCTTCATCGCGAGGATGTTGTTGACCGTATCGCGGAGCGATTCGCCCTTGGCGACCGACGATGTCGAGGCGGCGAAGTTGACCACGTCGGCCGACAACCGTTTCTCGGCGAGCTCAAATGAGATGCGCGTTCGCGTCGACGGCTCGTAGAACAGGTTGACGACTGTCTGTCCGCGCAACGGGGGCACTTTCTTGACCGGACGATCCAGCACGCCCTTGAAGGACTCGGACGTGGTCAGGATCAGCTCCAAATCCTCGCGGCACACTCCCTCCAGTCCGAGCAGGTGTTTGATTTGGAGCGTGCCGGCGCGGCGCGAGGAATCGACAGGCGGCGGGTTGTCGATCGTTTCGACCGGCTGGGCCACGTCGGCCCTGGCGCGGCGCTTCGGTTTGTTTGTCACGACCATCTGATTGTATTCCCAGGACTGCGTGTATTGGAAGTCCGCAACTATTCCGCGTCCGAATCGAACTCCAGGGTCGCTTGACTTTTCCCCCTGATACGCGGCGCGGTCAGTCGCCCGACCGTGACACCATCGGCGCCGTCTTTCTCCTGAAGCTGGACGACCACCTGCTCCTTGCGCGAAGTCGGAATGTTCTTGCCGACATAATCGGCGCGTATCGGCAACTCGCGGTGCCCGCGGTCGATCAGCACTGCCAGCCGGATTGCCAGGGGACGTCCCAAATCCATCAGGGCATCGAGGGCCGCGCGAATGGTGCGGCCGGTGAAAAGCACATCGTCGACCAGAACAACGACCCGCCCGTCGACATTAAAGAGGATTTCGGTCTTCTGCACGACGGGGGCCGCGAGGGTTCCACGGACATCGTCGCGATAAAACGAGATGTCGAGATACCCGACGGGCACCGATTCCTCCTCGACACGCTCGATGACCGCGCCGATGCGGTCGGCGAGATAGGCGCCGCGCGTGCGGATGCCGATCAGAACGAGGTTGTTGACGCCGCCGTTGGTTTCCAGAATCTCGTGCGCAATGCGTTCGATGCCGCGTCGGATCGACGCCGCATCCATCACCGGGCGAACCGCGGTCAACTCGGCTGTCACGCGGTATTCCTGTTGAGCGAAAAGCCCACGTGACGGGACATCAACCAAGTCGGCTTGAGAGGACTCTGTCGTAGATGAATGACGATCAGCGGCATCCTTTCCGGTCTCACCGAACCGGATTAAAGGTACATCGCATTATACACTCTCGCGCCGTGTCAATTCCACCTGATTCAACGCAGCGCGCATCGGAGCCGAGTCAGCGAAACCCAATGGATTCAAGGACCTGCGGTGATCGATCCAATTCTGCCCAACTCCCATCGAAAAGGATGCGGCCGCGGTCGAGCACCCAAACCCGTCGTGTCAGGGCACGAAGAAAAGCCAAATCGTGAGAGATCAGAATGAAGCTCTTTTCGTCGTTGAGCCAGCGACGGCATTGTCCCGACAGCGAGGCGTAGCCCTCGCCATCCAAGGATGCGTTCGGTTCATCGAGGATATACAGATCGGCCGGCAGAGCCGACAGGCACGCCAACGCGGCGCGGCGCTTCTGCCCTCCGGACAGCGAAAACGGAGAACGTTGCGCAAAGGTCGCCATCGGCAATCCGAAGTGCGACATGACGCGCAGTGTCGTGGATTGAATGTCCGCGCCCGAGTAACCGCGCCGTCTGAGACCGAACGCGATGTCCTCGTCGACCGTCGGGCAGAATAACTGGCGTTCCGGGAACTGAATCATGACAACCGGGAGGGAGTCGCGCCGGCCGGAAAACGGAAACCGCTCGATGCGGCCGGCAAACCTCGGTATCAACCCTGCCAAGTGATATGCGAACGTGGTCTTCCCCGATCCGATGGGACCGCAGATCGCGATGGCTTCGCCTTGCCGGATCGATACGTGGACGTCAGCCAGCGCCGATTCCGGCAGCGGCCATCCGGGGCTGTCCACCTGAGACAGGCCGACCGTCTGCAGGATTTCCCTTCCTGGCCTGAGGGGCATATCATCGGGCACATCGCCGTGGCCGTACTCAGACTCCAATCCCGACCAACCTTCCGGATGGCCGTCATAGAGGACGCGCCCCGCGCCCAGATGAATTACACGTTCGCACTGTCGAACCTCATTTTCGTATTGCGTGATCAGAACGCGCGCGACGCCACGGCTCGAGTCGGACGGCATGTGGATCAGCGCCTCAAGAATCGACCGCCGGGCAGGCGGGTCCAAGTGCGCCGTCGGCTCATCCAGAACCAGCAGGTCTCGTCCCGCTGTGAGCGCGCAGGCGAGGGCGATCACCTGACGCTCGCCTCCGGAAAGCCGTTCCATCGGGCGCGTGCCCAAGTGTGACAATCCGAATCGAGCAAGGCATTGCTTCACCGCGCTCTCGGTGACGTCACTTCCAAATCGGTGCTCGAGCGTGAGCGCGATTTCGTCTCCCGGTGTGGCCGCAATCAGGTTGTCATCAGGGGATTGGAAGACAACTGCCGCCGGTGACGATGAGCGGACGTGTCCACATGACGGTGAAATCAACCCCGCAAGGCAGAGACCGAGCGTGGACTTTCCCGAACCGTTGCCGCCGGTAATGGCAACGCGTTCTCCGGCCCTGACACTCAGGGACACCTCGTCAAGTGCGCGAACAACACCGTCGGGCGTCTCGTACCAAACCGACACCTTGTCCAGTGACCAACTCATGCGGTGACTGATCCGCCCGCGACATAGGGCCCGGCGAATTGAAGAGTCAACGAGAAGGGATACTGGGCTCCGCTGCATCGCGTCGCTATCCGACGTCGAGATCGCGCGCGGCCCGGGCTTCGTCGATGCGCAGGAACGGTGTCTCGTGGGGAGCGCTGTTGACCAATTCCGGATCGTGCTCGACCTCGTGGGCGATCTGCAGAAGGGCATCGGCATAGGCATCGAGACGTGCGAGACTTTCTGTCTCAGTCGGTTCGATCATCAATGCCTCCGGCACGATCAGCGGGAAATAGACCGTGGGGGCATGGACACCGAAGTCCAGCAGCCGCTTGGCGATCTGCCCGGCGCGCACCCCCTGGGCCTTCTGTCGGACGGCCGATGCGACAAACTCATGCATGCACGGGCCCGCGTGGGGGACATCGTACGCGTGCTTGATCCGCGCGCGCAGATAGTTCGCCGCCAGGATGGCATCGCGCGAGGCCTGCGCCAGTCCGGCAGCGCCCAGCGTGCGGATGTATACATATGCGCGCACGAGCAACCCGAAGTTGCCGAAGAACGGATGAACCGAGCCGATCGCATCGGGGCCGGGCGCCGATCGCACGTAGTGCTCTGCGCCGTCGTCACCGGAGACTCTGCGAATCGGTGAGCCGGGCAGAAAGGGCGCGAGTGCAGCGTTTGCGCCGACAGCCGCGGCGCCGGGACCGCCGCCGCCATGGGGGGTGGAGAATGTCTTGTGCAGGTTCAGGTGGAGCACGTCGAACCCCATGTCGCCGGCACGCGCAATGCCCAGCAGCGCATTGGTGTTGGCGCCATCGTTGTACAGAAGCGCGCCCTTGTCGTGGCACATTGCGGCGATGCGGACAATTTCCTTCTCGAACAGTCCCAGCGTATTCGGATTGGTCAGCATCAGGCAGGCGACGCTCTCATCGAGAGCGTGATCCAATGCCTCGGGGTCGACCAGACCCTGTTTGTTCGATTTGATAGCGACCGTCTCGAACCCCGCCAGCGTCACCGAGGCAGGATTGGTGCCGTGCGCGGAATCGGGAATCAGGACCTTCGTCCGATCCCCACTGCGCTTGCGATGATAGGCCCGCGCCATCAGCAACCCCACCATTTCGCCCTGCGCCCCGGCGGACGGCTGTAGTCGCATTTCGTGCATTCCGGTGATGACCGCCAGATCGCGCGCCAACTCCCAGATCAACTGCAACGCGCCCTGGCAGTCGGCATCGGTCACTTCGGGATGCAGACGCGAAAATCCCGGCAACGCCGCCGCCCGGTCGTTGATCTTGGGGTTGTACTTCATCGTACAGGAACCCAACGGGTAGGTGTTCTTGTCGAGGTGGTGATTGTAAGTCGACAAGCGCGTATAGTGTCGCACGACGTCGGGCTCGGCGACTTCGGGCCAGTCCGGCGGCTCACGGCGCCGTAGTGAGGTTCGAATGTGCCAACGCGGGTCGGACGGCACGGCGCCTTCGGCGACGGCAACACCGCGCGCCCCTGTCTGCGATAAGTCAAAGATCGTTGTGCCCTTCAGTCGTTCCATATGGATGTCTTTCTCACGGAACTGTCAGTCGGTCGACGACGACGATGGTGCTCCGTCGGGTGGCTTTAGCCGGGATAGCTGCTCTTTGACCCACTCGCCGTCCCCGGATTCGCCGTAAGAGTCCAGATAGGCGGCGTAATGGCGCAGGGCCGATGTCGTGTCGCCCGCCTGGACATACAGCCAGGGGATGTAGAGCTCGGCTTCCTGCTTGTATGCGGTCTTCGGGAACTCCTTGAGCAGGCGGCGAAACGCCTCGGCCGCTCTGTACCAGTTGCCGGTCTCACGTGCCAGCAACGCCGACAGGCGGAGCGCGTCTTCTGAGGCGGCAGTGGGATCGCGCGCTTCATGCTGGAGCACTCGCTGCAACAGGTCACGCGTTTCCTCAAAGAGCCCACGGTCCATTTTCTTTTGGGCGACCATCACGGCATACTTCTGCTCCCGCGAGTTCTTCTTCTGGAGATCTTCCAATGCCGCCAGCGTGCCGCGGCCGGCCAGCGCGTCATCGATCGATTGGACAAACTCCTCGGGCGATTCGTACCCGATCACACGATCCGTTTCCAGACCATCTTTGGTGAGGATCACGATCGTCGGGTAGCGGCGAACGGCAAACTTCGCGGCCGCCGCCGTATCGGATTCGGCATTGACGCGCGCGAACACGATTCGGGACTGCAACCCGAGAAGGCCGGGGTCGATCAGCGTCGTCGCTGAGAGAGAATCGCACCAACGGCACCAGTTCGTGTAGAAGACGACGGCGACATCGCGCCTGGACTTGCGTGCTTCCACCTGCGCCTGGTCCAGTGAATGGTACCACGCGATCGCCGTGGGTACCGTCTGCGCAGTGTCATCTTGTGCCGGCGCCGGCGATGCGGTAAACGCAGCCGCCACGCAAACGCAGGACACCAGAGTGCACAGTCGCGCAAACGTTAATCGGCAATGGTCAGACATTGTGACTCGATTGGGCGCGTCCGACGCGTGCGCCGGGATGCGCCGACATCTGCGACAGTTCCGAGACGAAGCGATCCAGATCCGCCCTGGTATGTTTCTCGGAGACACAGACCAGAAAACGCCGTTCGAATCCCGGGAAGCGCCCGCCGAGTTCAATGCCGGCCTGAATTCCCCGTTTTCGCAATGACATCAGCACGTCGCGCGCGGGACGATCGGATTCGACGACAAACTCATTGAAGAAATCGGCCCCGAACGGAACCCGGAAACTTTCGATGGCGTCGATGTGCGACGCCAGATAGTGGGCGCGTTCGCTGCAGGTTGTGGCCAGCTTCGTGATGCCGACTTTTCCCAACAGCGCCATCGTGATGGCCGCTCGCGTGGCCAGCAGCGCCTGTGCCGTGCAGATATTCGATGTGGCCTTCTCCCGACGGATGTCCTGCTCCCGCGTGCGCAACGTCATGACATAGGCCGTCGCCCCGCGCGCATCGACCGTCCGCCCGACGAGCCGTCCCGGAATGCGCCGAATGAACTCGCGTCGCGTCGCAAACAGGCCCAACAGCGGCCCGCCGAACGACGGGGGATTGCCGAGCATCTGCCCTTCGCCGACCGCAATATCTGCGCCGCATTCTCCCGGCGGCTTCAATTGGCCCAACGAAATCGGATGGAATACCGCGATCATCAGCGCCCCGTGGTCGTGCGCGACTTCGGATGCCCGCGCCCAGTCGTCGATCATCCCAAAGTAATTCGGCGACTGCATGATGACGCAAGACGTGTCGGGGCCGACTGCGTCGTTGAGCAATCCGAAATCACAGCGACCGTCGTCGGCGATTGCCGATTTCATCTCGACGGACTGTGCGGTCAGATAGGTCTCGACCACGCTGCGGTAGCGCGGATTAAGCGCCCCGGCGAACACCACACCGCGCTGTCCCGTGTGCGCCATCGCCATCAAGGCCGCTTCGGCGACCGCGGAACCGCCGTCGTAAAGGGATGCCTGGGCGGTGTCCATTGCGGTGAGACGACGGATCATCGACTGGTATTCGTACGTGACCTGCAGCGTCCCCTGCGCGACCTCGGCTTGATACGGCGTGTAGGCGGTGTAATACTCGGAACGAGACGCGACATGATCGACGGCCGCCGGAACATGATGATCGTATATCCCCCCGCCAAGGAACGACAACACCGCGGGGGTGACCGCATTGCGGGCCGCCAGCGTCTCCGCCATCCTCTCCACCTCCGACTCGGCCAGGGGATCGGCAATGTCGAGTGGCGCGCGCAGACGCACTGGTTCGGGAACGGCGGCGAGCAATTCCTCGAATGACGCCACACCAACGGTATGGAGCATCCGTCGGCGCGACTCGTCCGTGTGTGGGGTGTACGACATGCGATTCGTCGGTCGATACTCCGCTACGCCGTCAGTTGCTCATAGTCCTTCGGAGACAACAGCCCGTCGACTTCGGATGGATGCGACAGCTTGATTTTGACCATCCAACCCGCTCCATAGCAGTCGGAGTTGACGAGCGCCGCCTGGTTTGAGAGGGCGGTATTCACCTCAGTAATCGTACCCGTAACCGGGGCGTAGAGTTCGGCGACGGCTTTGACCGCCTCGATCGTGCCGAATGACTCGCCGAACGTGACCGGGGCGCCGACCTCGGGCAATTCAAGGTAGACGACATCACCCAGCTCCCCCTGCGCAAAGTCGGTGATCCCGACAGTACCGACCTCACCCTCGATGAGAATCCATTCGTGTTCTTTGGTGTATCGCAAGTTGTCTTTGATCATCGTCACGGTGCCTCCCGGGTGTAAGAACAGGCCGCAAAATAACCGAAATGCCCCGGCCGCGTGCAAGTGCTTGCAGTGAGAATGTGACGGAAATCTTCCGGGCGGATGACTACACGGGAAGCGGCTCAGAGACCGGCTGGGCTTGCTCTCGTGCCGCGGCAAAGTGCCGTTCCACGAAGGTTGTGTCGAATCGTCCGGAACGGAATTCCGCCGAATCGATCACCTTTCGGTGAAAGGGAATGGTCGTGGCGATTCCTTCGATGATAAACTCATCCAACGCGCGCAACATGCGCACGATCGCTTCGTCGCGATCTTTACCATGAACGAGCAACTTGGCCAGCAGGGAGTCATAATACGGCGGAATCGCGTAGGGCGCGTAGGCATGGGTGTCGACTCGCACGCCATGCCCGCCGGGCACATGGAAGGCCGAGATCGTCCCCGGCGAGGGCCGGAAACCGGCATCGGGGTCTTCCGCATTGATTCGGGCTTCGATCGTGTGCCCCGTGGCGCGGACATCCGACTGCGCGATGCCCAAATGCTCACCGGCCGCCACCAGGATCTGCAGTTTGACCAAGTCGATATCGGTCTGCTCCTCGGTGACCGGGTGCTCGACCTGGATGCGGGTGTTCATCTCCATGAAGTAATATTCGCCGTCGCTGTCCAGGAGGAACTCGACAGTACCGGCGGAGCGATATGCGGTGGCATCGGCGGCCAGAATCGCAGCCGCCCCCATCCGTGCACGCGTGGCCTCATTGAGAGCGGGCGACGGCGACTCTTCGATCAGCTTTTGGTGGCGCCTCTGGATCGTGCAGTCGCGTTCTCCCAGGTGGATGACGTCTCCGAAAGAATCACCGACGATCTGAAACTCGACGTGACGCGGTGATTCCAGATACTTTTCTATATAGACGGCGCCGTTGTTGAATGCCGCCTGTGCCTCCTGCGAGGCCGCGGCGATCAGCCGCTGGAGGCCTGCCGGGTCACGGCAGATGCGCATCCCGCGGCCGCCGCCACCGCCGGCCGCTTTGATGATCAATGGAAACCCGATGGCGGCTGCAATTCGTCCGGCCTCGGCCGTGTCTTCGACCGGTCCATCGGAACCGGGCAGGACCGGCACACCGGCCGCGAGCATCGTGCGGCGCGCAACCGCCTTGTCCCCCATCAGCCGAATCGAATTCGGCATCGGGCCGATGAACGTGATGCCGCACTCCTGGCAGATGTCGGCGAAATCGGCATTCTCCGCCAGGAATCCGTAGCCGGGATGAATTGCGTCGGCGCCGGTTACCTCGGCAGCGGCCACGATCCGTTTGGGGTCGAGGTACGACTGCGCCGCCTGGGGAGGACCGATGCAAATGTCCTCGTCGGCAAAACGCACGTGAAGGGACGAACGATCCGCTTCCGAATAGATGGCGACAGTCTGGATGCCCATCTCACGGCAGGCGCGGATAATGCGCAGGGCGATTTCGCCACGGTTGGCGATCAGGATTTTCTTGAACATGTATGTGTTGCCGCGTCCGGGACGCGAGCACCGATCGAGTTGGACTCGGCTTAGGTCATATCATCATCGTCATCAAACGGCTCATCGTCGTCGTCATCGCCTGACGCCGATAACTCCATCGCATGCTCTTCCGCACAGCTCTTTGAGCAGTACGTGTGGCCGCGGTGATGATACGGCGCGACGACGACTTCTTCGCCGCAATACTCGCAGATTTCCATCGCGTTGACCTCCTCCCGGACCGGCGCGCCGTGCCGGCCCGACCGTAGTTGGCGGGATTTATAATCACCGCCAGTGCCCGGATCAAAGCAAAATGCCCGCACGAATGCTTGAAACTGCCGGGGCGGGTTCGGTTGGGACGCCAGATGTGGAGTCGCAGAACCTGGCGGATGGCCCGATCCTGACGGGTCTGACGCTGGAAGAGGGAGGAATAGAGGCGGAATATGGAGGAGACACGCACTTCCAGTGAGAAACACAATCACCCCGCGACCCGGATACTCGGGTCGCAGACTGGGCAGCGAAGGCAGGGGTTCGGTCGTCAGCCGGAGACTTGCTCGTACTCCTGCCAGCCGCGGTCGGCCGCGCCGGTGATGCCGCGCAGACGCAACTCGAAATCGTCGGGATTCGAGGCGTTGGCGATCGCGTACTCGTAGGAAATGACATTCTGACGATACCAGCGCATGATCGACTGATCGAATGATTGCATTCCGTACTGCGAACTGCCGCTCTCGATCAGGTCGTGGATGAGCGACGTCTTATCCGGATCGAGGATGGCATCGCGGATCGCCGCGGTGCCGATCATGACCTCGACCGCCGGAATCCGTCCCGGCCCATCGCAGCGCGGCAGCAGCCGCTGAGAGACGATCGCCGACAACGTGCCCGACAGCAGCAAACGTACCTGCTGGTGCTGGTGGGGCGGGAAAAACGAGATGATACGAGATATGGTCTCGATGGCGTTCATGGTGTGCAGCGTGGTCATCACCAGGTGCCCCGTGTCGGCGGCGGTCAACGCGATCGACATCGTCTCCAGATCGCGAATCTCACCGATGAAGATGACATCGGGGTCCTGACGAAACGCGTGCCGGAGCGAGGCGGCAAAGGTCTCGGTGTCGCTGCCGACCTCACGTTGTGAGACGATGCTCTGCTTGTCGCGGAACATGTACTCGATCGGGTCTTCGACGGTCAGAATATTTTCGGCGCGGGTGGAATTGATCTCCTCGACCATCGCGGCCAGCGACGTCGACTTGCCCGATCCGGTCGTGCCGGTCACGATGATCAGTCCGCGGCGCTGCTGGCAGAGCTTGCGGACCACTTCCGGCAGGTTCAACTCGTCGAACGTCGGAACATCGGTGTGCACCAGGCGGACAGCCATACCGGAAGTGCCTCGCTGACGGAAGATGTTGAGACGGAAGCGCCCCATCTTAGCCACGCTTAGCGCGAGGTCCATCTCATGTCGTGCGTTGAAACGGCGCAGTTGGTCCTCGGTCAGCACCTCGGCCACCATCCGCTCGACCGCTTCCTCGTTCAGCACGTCCGTTTCGATCGGTGTCAGATGCCCGTCGATGCGAAGGCAGGGGCGCACTCCCACGCGAACATGCATGTCCGAAGCCTTGCGGGCCGACATTTCCTTGAGAAGGTCTTTGAACTCCACGGCCGTATCCTCCGATGGTCGCAGCTTAAAATTGCTCCGCCCGGAAACGGGCAGATATTCCGATGCCACAGGGTAGTTATCGGCGTGTCGTGCAGGTTGATAAAGGGGTCAATCTCACCCCCGAGGGACTCGTCGAGGGCCCGTTACGGCACGGGGGTCGGATCCAACAGGAACAGCGGCTGTCCGAACTCGACCGGCTGGGCGTTGTCCACCAAGACCTTGACGATTCGTCCTGAGTGCTCCGACTCGATCTCGTTCATCAGCTTCATCGCTTCGATGATACAAAGCGTATCGCCCGGCTTGATCGATTGCCCCGCCTCGACAAACGCCGGCGTGCCTGGGGAGGGCGCACGGTAGAACGTACCGACCATCGGCGACGTAATCGGGATCAGGTGGCTTTGCGGTGCATCGGCGGGGGAATGGAGTCTGCTCGGCGCAGTTGGCTGTGGGTTCGTTGGCATGGGATCGATTTGCGAAGGGGCGCCTGGAGAGGATCCGTTGTGCGCGGCGGAGCGATTCTTCGTGATCCGGACTGCAGTTCGCAGAAAGGGACGGATCTCCAAGGAGTCAATGTTCGATTCCTCGACCAGTCGGATCAGACTGCGAATCTTCTCAACGTTCATGGCCTCCCCCTTCGCCGGGAAACCCGACGGGAACCCGCCTTACAATTCAATCAATTCGCGAGGAGACTGTGTGATCACCGTGCATCCCCGTGGACGGATGAGGACATCGTCCTCGATGCGGACCCCGCCCCAGCCAGGAAAATATACACCCGGCTCGATGGTAACAACCATCCCGGTTTTCAGCACCGCCTCACTGCGAGGATTGATACCCGGTCCCTCATGGATGATCAGTCCGATACCGTGGCCCAGACCATGATCAAAGCGATTTCCGAACCCGGCCCGAGCAATAAGGTTGCGCGCGGCACGATCCAGCGCCGAGCAGCGAATCCCGGCGCGGGCGCGCGTTATCGCGCGTTGATGCGCGCGGCGCACCAAGGCATGCACGCGCTTCTGGCGCGGTGTCGCACGGCCGACGACCACGGTGCGGGTGATGTCCGACACATACCCGTCGACCGTCGCACCGAAGTCCAATGTGACAAAATCACCCGAGGTGATCTTGCGGTCGGACGCCAGCCCATGCGGCAGGGCGGAACGGGGACCGGAGGCGACGATGGTCTCAAACGCCACACGCTCCGACCCGGAGCGCATCATCCGATACTCGAGTTCCGCCGCCACGTCGCGCTCACGCACCCCCGGACGAATCACCGTGAGGGCATGCTCGAAGGCCGTGTCGGCGATAGCGGCCGCCTCTTTGATACATGCAATTTCCGCCGCATCCTTAACCTGCATCAGCGGCTCAAGAATGTTGTCCATGGGCACGAACAGGGCTTTCTTCGCCGACTCGCGCATCCGCTGTGCGCTGCGTTCATTCAGCAGATGCGGCTCGTACCCGATCTTCGGCCGGCCACCGGAAAACCCGCGATAACGCGACAACTCGACGAGCAAATCGCCCCCGCGCACGACATTGACGCGCGCGCCACGGACTTGCCGACGGGCCTGCTCCCGGTAGCGGCCATCTGTGTAAAACTCCGGAGTACCGTTGCCCAGGAGCAGCAGTCCATTGGAACCCGTGTACCCTACCAGGTAGCGCAGATGGGCCGCGTCCGTCGTGACGGCATAATCCAGGTCCTGCGTGGCCAATCGCCTTTTGAGGTTTGTTTGACGCCGTCTGTAGTCGGTCAGGGTGAATGCCATGTCCTACTGCCACGTCCTTTCCTCATGCTGTCCCTTGAGACTGTGCCGCTGCGACACTCGGGCTGTCAAGCGCTATTCAATCGGCATGCCGGGGTGCAATCCCCGGTTTGTATCGTCGCCGCTTACGAATCTGTCCGGCGCGGATCGACCGGGAGCTTGAGTACCCTCGCTTCATCGGGAATCTAAGAACCACTCCCCCCCAGGATCGCACTTCGCCTGATCCGACGATTTGTCCGGATTTGTATTCTGCCCCTTTCACCAACACGTTGGGCCGCAATGCCTTAATGAGGGCGAGTGGGGTATTGGATGAAAATATGCACACGTAATCGACAGGGCGCAGGGATGCCAGAACCATCGCACGGTCACGCTGACGGTTAATGGGACGACTTGACCCTTTCTGGCGACGCACCGACGCATCTGAATTCAACCCGACAATCAGGATGTCCCCTGCCGACTTCGCCCTGTCCAGCAACTCAATGTGCCCGCGATGGAGAATGTCAAAGACTCCATTGGTGAAGACAACACGCTGCCGGGCCCGCAGCCAGCCACGGCGCAGGGTCAGCAACCGGAGCCGGGAGACAATGCGGTCACGCGGATGATCGCGCACGTCAGTTCAGCCCGTCAGGACGATACGTGGTGATTCTGCCGCTCGATGCGGGCGGCATCGATGTGCGGGAGATGTTCGCGGATGGCGTCGGTCGTCGTCGACGCGGTGCCGAGCACTTTGATGACTTCACCGGCAGCAACGTTGGCGATGCATGCCGCCTGCATCATACTCCCGCCGGCCGCAAGTGCCATCGCCACCGCTGCGATCACTGTGTCCCCGGCGCCGGTCACATCAAAGACGGTCCGCGCCACGGTCGGGATCAGCGTCAGTTCCCCGGACGGTTCAAACAGAGCCATGCCGTGTTCACCGCGTGTCACCAGCAACGACTCCGCCGACAGGGTTTTCAGTAATTCAAATCCGGCCCGACGAAGGGACTCCAAATCACGAATTCGCCGCCCCGCCATGAAGGCGGCCTCGTGATGATTCGGCGTCAATGTGGTCACGCCCCGATAGACCGAGCAGTGCGCGTCCTTGGGATCGACCGCCACAAAGAGGTCCCGTTCCCGCGCACAGGCGACGATCGATTCGACGAGCGCTCGGGTGACCACGCCCTTGCCGTAGTCGGAAATGACGACGCCCCGGGCGGTCTGCATGGCGGTCCGGCAGACGTCTATCAGACGCTTGGTCACGTCATCGGAAACGTCGCTTGTGTCCTCGACGTCGGCCCGTACGACCTGCTGGTGGTGCGCGACGATGCGCGTCTTCTGGGTCGTCGGGCGCCCCGTGTCCACGATGAGAGTTTCATCGCTTAACGCGTGCTCACGCATCTGCTCACGGATTGTGCGCGCGGCCGAATCGGGCCCGATGACGCCGACGGCCACCGGCCGTCCACCCAACGCCCGTATGTTGCGGGCGACATTAGCGCCGCCGCCGAGCTTGAATTCGCGCCGTTCGACAGAGACCACCGGCACCGGCGCCTCCGGCGAGATGCGCTCGACGCGCCCCCACCAATACTCGTCGAGCATGATATCGCCGACGACGACAATCGGCAAACCGTCAAAGCGATCAAGCACGTCGTTGAGCTGATAACGGTCGGAGGCGATGGGCATGTCAGTCTGCACGGAACGCCCGGCGGGGCCGATTGACTTTCCTGAGGCGATGGTATACCGTGGACCGTGATTTAGACAAGGAGGAATTACCGTGCAGGTGCGTCAACAGCAGATCAACCTTGAGGTGGGCGAGTCCGAGGCAGAGGGGATTTACTCGAATATGGCGATGATCGTCCATTCACCGCAGGAATTTGTCATCGACTTCGCCCGTGTCACGCCCGGAGCGCGGCGGACGAAAGTGTACGCCCGCATTATTATGACCCCGGCCCACGCAAAAATGTTGCACAAGGCACTGGAAGATAACATCAAGAAGTTCGAGTCGTCGCACGGACAAATCAAACTGGCGGGCGCCGACGAGAAGAATATCGGGTTTCAGTCGTCGCCCGCGCGCGAGGGTACGCCGAATGCATGACATCACTCACCGTCGCCCGCCCGCGTGATGATGATTCCCCACATGGTCGGATCTTCCGGCGGATCGGAATTCCAATCGCCCAGATGATGTGATCCGTCGGTCACGTAGTAGACAGCGTACTCCCCCTTGTCCAGCAGGATCACCTGATCAACGAGGCGGTTCTTGTCCGCACCCCCGGCATGGGATGTCTTGCGGTAGGTCATCTCCCAGACGACGTCGTCGGCGTCGAGGTCTTCGATCCAGCCATAATCGTACATTCCGTTGCGGTCGCCCTCGCCGACGGCGTGGATGCGCACGCGCGTGGGCGTGGTGAGCGTGAAGCGCCGGCTCAGTTCGCTGTCGTCTTGCGACGATACGATCGACACGATGGCATTGCGTTCTCGTACGTCGCGCTGGTCAACGCGCTGGAAAACCACGGGGTCGAAGTCGGTCTCTCCCGCGTAGACAGAGACACCGTACGCGCGCTGATCGAACGGCGGTGAGGAGTTCCAACCGTCGGCATACGAGTGGGAACCGTCGGTGACGTAATAGAGCACATACTCGCCGGGTGAAAGATCAACAACGCCGTCGAACATTCTGTTCTTGTCCGCGCCGCCCGCCGGCAGCGTGTTGGATCCGCTCATCACCCAGATTTTCTGTCCGTCGTCCCCGCTTTTCAGCCATGCGTAGTCGGCCATACAATCGCTGAATCGGTCGTACTCGCCGAGCGCATACACGCGCAGACGGCTCTCCTTCTCAAGACGGAAGGCCTCGCTGAGCAATTCATTGTCACCGACCCCGGTCAGTCTGACGAGCGCTGTCGCCTCGGGTCGATCCGCCACGCGTGTGATACTCGCACGATCCGACTGGCTCACCGGAAAGATGCGCAGGCCCCAGCCGTGCGGATCGTGCGGCGGAGGCGAGTTCCAGTCGTCCGCGGTATGCGAGTCGTCGGTGATATAGTAAGCGACATACTCGCCTTGTGGCAACCGCACCTGCCCGCGAAAACGTCGGTTTTTTTCGGCGCCGCCCGCGCGGTCCGTGTTGTCGTCGGTCATCTCCCAAACGATTCGTCCGCTGGCGGCGTCGGCGATCCAGCCCTTGTCGACCAGTTCTCCCGACGAACCCCAATACTCGCCGATCGCGTAGATCTCGACGCTTATGTCGGTGCTGACGGCGAAGCGGACCCGTTCATAGCTGTCATTGTCCGGCTCAGACAAATCGATTGCGGGGACCCGTATTGTGCGGCCACCGCCTTCGCGTATGGCGTCGGCCGGACACTCGATGGTCACTTCATATTCACGCGCCAATCGGCGCAGCTCCTTGTGATTCCCGTCCATGGCCCACTGGGTCCACTCCTGGATTCGCTCACCGAACTTCTCGAAGAACTCGGAGAGATCATGCCCGGAATCGAATTCGCCATCGAAGTAGTATGGCGAGCCCGCATAATAGTACATCTCGTAGTTTCCCTTGCGTAAATGCAACCGGTCGGAACATTCACGCAGCCAGTCGGAGCCCTTCACCGGCTCGGTGACTTCATCCTGCATCGTCCAGACCACATCACGCGTGTCGGCGTTGAGGAGCCACGGGTAAGAGAACAACCGGCCGCGCTGGGATGTCTCGGCACCCACGGCCCTGATCCGGACATCCGTGTCCTTGAGTATCACAAAGGACGTCTCTCCAAAATCGTGTTCATTCAAACCACGAATCGAAATGACCGTCTGGGCCTGTGAGACGTCCACTCCGGACCATGCCGACATTACGACCAGTCCCAGCATGGCGATTCCGGTCCGAATTGCTGGTCTATCGAAGGAAAAGTGATAACACATCCGCATGGACGATTGCCTCTCTGGGGGCTTTGCAGGAGCGTCGCCACCGGGTGTTGTGTACGCAAACGTGCTGTCGGAGTTGCACTTGTCGTGACGGGGGTGAATCATACCGATGCTCCCAACGGTCGCTTAAGTCATTGTGCGCCAGTACTATCAGTGGCGCGACCGGGGATCGGGAGTCTGTTGGGACATTCCGTCAATCTGGTGCCAGACTTCTTCAGTCGTGACTTTGTCGAGGCACTCTAACGGGTGATCCGTTCGCCAACAGTACCCACGATAACACGGGGCGCAGAAGACCTCTTCCTTGACACTGAGCACGGTCCGGCCCCGTGGCTCGACCTCGTTGGGATCGCCTGGACCGGAGATCACCACGGTCGGCGCTCCAACCGCAGCCGCCAGGTGGGCCAGACCGGAATCGTTCCCCAGGTACACGCGCGCCAGCTCCAGTATCGCCGTGGTCTGGAGAATCGAGGCGCGCCCTGCCAGTGTGAATGCGCGCGAAGTATCCAATCCGCTCAGTGCGCGTGCGCATAGGTCCTGCTCAGAGTGCGAGCCGAGTGCGATGACAACACCGGCCCTGCTGTCCAGCCAGCGTGATGCAATGGCTCGATATCGTTCGGTAAACCAGATGCGGCTCGGCTGCGCCGATCCCGGCCCGATCGCGAGTATCGCGGGGCCCGTGGGCACGCCAAACTGCTGTAAGAGAGAAACGGCATCACGCCGTGACTCGTCCCCGGGATCGATCGTCACCTGACTGATTTGCGTCGGATTGCGCCACACGCATTCCAACAATGCCAGATACCCCTCGACGCGATGCGCGCGCCTGCCGTTGGGCAGATACGGGCGCGATTCGGTCAGAAAGAGGCGACGATGGTCGGAGGCGTATCCGATCCGCCGTTTGACGCCGGCGCGCCAGAGCATAAATGCTGAGCCGAACGACGGCGGCAGGCAGAACCCCAAATGAAAGCGGTGTGCCCTGAGTCGCTTAGCGTTCCGCTGGAGCGACTTCCAGCCCCGCGTGCCGTATGTTTCGTCCAATGGCAAAACGCCATCGACTCCCACGGCACGGCTCAAGAGCGGGGCCAAGTCGGGACGGCACAGACAGGTTACGCGTGACTCCGGCGCAGTGGCTTTCAACGAGGCCAGAAACGGCAGAGCCATCACCGTATCGCCGAGCCAATTGGGCGCGCGCACGAGAATCGACTGTGGCATCGCTAATCGCGCCACCGGCGGTGCGTCCATAACCACTGCTCGGGCCAACGCCGAACGTACGACTCGATCCGCGCGGTAAATGCCTGCGTCAATGCCGTGACATCGTGCGTTTCGTCTCCAGTGCGCGTCACGGGTATCGCTGGGTCGATCACGGCGAGATACGGTCTGTGCGGTCTTCGCACCAGGACCCCGGTGAGGATGGGACAACCAAAGCGCAGCGCCAGTGCGGCCGGTCCGCGTGGAGTGGAAACGGATCGGCCGAAGAATTCCACGGCGACCCCCTCGCGTCCGGCATACTGGTCGGCCAACAGCGCAACAAAGCGCTTGGCGCCCAGTGCGCGCGCGATACCCAGTGTGCCGATCTGCGTGCGGATCAAACCGATGTCGTGTGCGCTGCGCTGCGCATTGTACAATGCATCGGTCAATGGATTGCGCATCGGCTTGACGACAATGTCGAGCGCGTACCCGCGACTGCTTGCCCAGGCCCCGAGCAGCTCCCAGTTGCCGAGGTGCGCCGACATCAGGAGTGCACCCCGGCCGTTGTCGGCGGCCTGTTCCAGATGTTTGAGACCATCAACTTCGACTTCGACAGAATCGATGATTCGCTCGGTGCTGGTGCGACCGAAACGTAGGACCTCGAACACCGTCTGGCCGACATTGGCGAATGCCGCGCGCGCGATCCGGCTGGTTTCCTGACGTGACAGATCGGGGAATGCCCGCGACAGGTTGTGTTGGGCAATGCGACGGCGCGCGCGCCAGAGGATGCCCACCAAACGTCCGACGCCTCGTCCGGCGCAATCGGACAATCCGACCGGAAGAGCATTGGCCAGCCGCCACAGCAGCCAGACTGCCGCAAATTCCAATCTGTGTTTCAGATTAGCGCGCACTGTCGACGGGGAGGATGGGAGGGATTGTCGGGCGCACGCGTCGGAAGAGCGCGGTCCCAGCCGAGTATCAAGTCTTCCCATTCTTCCTGACGCTCCCACTCGGCAAGCCGTCGCCGGCTGCTGCGCCGCTTGAAGAGATAGAGGATGACGAACGCGGCGACCAGTACGATCCACAGGAGGGCTGTGTCCCCCAAAAACGCAGCCCAGTTGTAGCGTGAACGCAGGTAGTCCTCGAACTCGGCTTCGAATCCCGCGTAGTCGATCCCCGTCGCTGCCTGGAGCGCCTCGTCCCAGTTCTGATTGGCGGCAATGGCATCGGTGAACAGTTGCAATCCTTGCCACCCGTAGGCATGCAGGTAGAACCCCATCGCCAAATACGACTGGGCATAGGCCAACTGCGCCGACGCACTTCGAAAGGAATTGACGCCGTCGATGTCCCGCAACGTCAGGATCGACCCCGACAATACGGCCCGCGCGACGGTCCAGTCATCGCCGAATCGCCAGTCGTGGCCAAACTGCTGAGCATAGCCCTCGTGCATCCAGCGCGGGACCGTCCATCCGCGCGTCATAGCGTCCAGGTGTAGGTGCGCCAACTCATGGCGCAGAATGGATCGCAGTTCGCGCCCGAGCGGATGCTCGGCCGGTGAGCGGACGGCGATCAGATTCTGCCGCGAAACAGCGGCCGCGACTCCCCAATCCGGGAAGTGTCCGCCGACGACCGAGTCGAACGACTGCGCGGAAGAGACATAGACGACGGCGACCGTGTCTCGCAGCGCGACACCGCTGAGTCGCGCCATTTCTTCATGTGCCGCGTCCAGGATGTCGATGGTATTGCGCGCCAATGCGTGGTCCGCACCGACGACAACGAATTGAACGGGCGCGGCGTCGACGATCCGACCGCACAAAAGCGTGGCAACGGCAATCGCGAATGTCGTGCGCAGCACACGCACTTTCGAATCATGCAACGGTCGGTGTCCGTTCATGGCCGTTTGGGTTTGATGAATTGATCGAGGGCGCGCCGGAGGGTCGCCGATGCGCTGTCTTTGGCCGGCTGCAGCGCCTTTTCGACGATGTTTTGGCCCGCCTGAGCCACATCAACCCGTACGACCGGATGGGCGACGGTGCCACCGAGACCCAAGCGCATCCCGTCGAGAAGCTCCAATCCTTTGCTGGCGCCCCCTTTGGGTACGGAGACCGCGACGGAATAGTCCAGGGTACGGTCCCATCCAAACGATCCGATGCACTCATAGGCGACGTCACCGGCGGCGAAACGCAACGGGTCGGTGATGATTCGCCCGCCGACAATGCGGAACGGGACGCGAACATCGCGTAACAGTTTCGCGCCGGACAGCGACGCGACATTGAGCTTCTCGCCAACAGCGTTCAGGATGGGCGATGCTTCCAATCGTCCCTCGCGCATTTCGGCACGTCCATCGGCGGCCAGAGACGGGAGAATCCGCGAGGCATAGCGCCCACGGCCGGCGAATGTCCCTTCCAACGACGCCTGGCCGAAGATCCCGCCGGCCCAGTCAAAATAACGCGACAACAAACTGTCGGCGGCAACTGAATCGGCGTGAATCGTCGTCACGAATGTCGGCTGCGCCCAGTTTTGCCCATTCCAACTCAGTGTGCCACGCATGCGCCCGCCGAGGACTCGCGCATAAATCGGGGCGAGCGTCAGGATGTGATTTTGGTATTGGTAGTCGGCGCTGACGTTGCGCGCGGTCAGCCCCGAGTAGACCATGGTGTCGCAGTCGATCGACCCTCCAAGGGCAATCGCCGGGACGGGGGATGCGCTCGAATCGATCGCCGCCAACGAGTCGGATTCCGGCGGCGACGGTCCGAGCAGTTGATCGACATCGCAAAATCCACTCTGGAAATCAATCGCGCCGTGGAGCACATCAGGGGAATCGAAACGCGTGCGGACGGCCGCCAGCAGTCCACTGATCTCTCCCGAAGCGTTCCCGCGCGAGCGGCCCAGCAACCAGTCGCATCGACGCAGCGTCGCCTTGTCGCCGTCCGCATCGAGGGCGAGCGACACAACGACAGAATCAAAGCTCCACGCCGTGTCAACGATTGTCGCCGAATCAAGTGAGAGGTCGCCTGCCAGGCGCCAGTGGTCCGGCTGCATGAGCGCGCCGAACGCCGTGACATCGCAACGAAGCCGTCCGCGCAGCGCGACAGGGATCGTATCCGGGACGAATTCGGCGAGCCCGTCAAGTGGTGCATCCATCCGCAGCCGCGCAGAGATCGTGCGCTCAACCGAGAAGAGCCGATCGATCGAACCGGTCACGGAGAAGCTTCCGTCGTCGATTCGTCCACTCGGCGCCCGCCAGGAGAGGGTCCGTTCCTCGCCGTGCACTTCGATGCGCGGGATCGTGATGGCGGCCCCGCTGTGCGGTGGTTTCCAGACACATTCCGTCATCAATACGTCCGCCCCCCACTCCGGCACTGTGCCTTCGGGGATGGGCCACGTGACCAAGGCCGTCAGCGATCCTTCCACCTGACCGTCCAGGTTCAGCCATGGCCCTGAAGGCACCTGCGTCGCGAAACTCTCGGTCAATCGTGCCAACGATGTCGGGGTCAGATGGGCAGCGATGCGAAACTCGCGGACCTGCGGGTGGACACGCATCGACCCGCGCATCGCCAGTTTTGTGTCGAACCAAGCCAATGACGCGGTATCGACCTGGACCGATTGATCGGCCCAACTCCAGTTGCCGTCGGCTTTCAATCGGAATGCCCCCGATGGAAACCGCACCGACACCGGTTGAGCCGTGTCGGAATAGAGAACATAAACCGAGTCCAGAAGTGAGACCGATTTGAATTCGAGAACGCTCAGCGATGAATTGGGTTCGATTGACGCGTCGATCCCAAGACCAATCAGACTGAAATCGAGACCGGTCGAATCGTCGTGATACATCACGACACCGTCCTGGAGCACAATGCGGCGAAATGAAAACGCGGAGGCGATGCTTCGCTGTCCGGTCGACGGCAGTGTGTCGGACTTCGCCGAATCGGACAAGAGGTTGGCCCAGTTGACGTGGCCATCGGCGGATCGTTCCAACAAGAGACTGGGCGCCGTAACTTCCAGCCGGTCGATCTCAACCCGGCCCGCCAGCAGCGGCCAAAACCGCGCCTTCACGTCGAATCGGTGCAAAGCCAGCAGCGGCTCGTCGGAGAATCCGGGCGCATTGGCGACCGTCAGGTCACCCACCCAGATGCCGATGCCTCCCCATATGCCGACTCCGGCGCGAGAGATGTGAACCGGGCGGTTGAGCGCTGCTTCCAAACGCGGCGTCAGCATCGCAAGAATGCGCTCCTCCGTGAATGCGGTCTTCAGGATAATCCACGCGGTCAACGGCAGCACCACGAGCAGTACGAACAGCGCGGTCAATGTGGCCTTTTTCAGTCTGCTCATCGGTGGAATCCTCAGCCATTGACGCTTTCGTGCCTGTGTGCGCTGAAGGCGTCAGCCGTCCTTTCGGGTCGCGGCATGGTCAATAATCGAGCGACTCGCCGATTGCCAGAATCACCGGCTCGCATCCGTGCGATCGGGCGCCAACCGCGAAACGACCGGGGTCGGCTTTGATGAGATCAAAAGTGTCATAGTGCATTGGCACAACGCGTCGCGGCTTCAAGAATTCCACGGCCTTGATTGCATCGGTAACGCCCATCGTAAAGTTGTCACCGATCGGCAGCAGCGCGACATCGATGGGATGCATCTCCCCGATGAGTTTCATATCGTAAAACAGCGCCGTGTCGCCCGCGTGATAGACCGTTTTACCCTCGGCTGTGATCAGATAGCCGCACGGATTACCGGCATACTCCCAACCGTTCGGCCCTGGTCCAATTCCCGAACCATGATGGGCAATGGTCAACTTCACCCGTCCGAATGGAAAGTCCCAGCCGCCCCCGATGTGCATCGGATGGGCCTTGACACCCTGTCGCTGACTCCACACCGCCAACTCATTGGGAGCAATGATCGTCGATCGCGCGCGTTTGGCGATGGCGATGGCATCGCCGAGATGGTCGCCGTGGCCGTGCGTCAGGAGGATATAGTCCGGATTGATGTTGGCGGCATCGGCCGGCGCCTTGGGATTGCCCGAAAAAAACGGGTCGATCAACAGGGTCGTCTGTCCGATCGCGAATCGGAAGCAGGAATGGGATAAGAATTGCAGTGTCGGCATCGTCTCCTCCCGGTCATGCCGCTGGCGCGTCGCCGCAGCCAATATAGAGACGGCGATTGGTGAATCAATCCGGATTGAGGCGGGAAATACGATCGCGCGCTACAGCGGGCGTTGCCGACAGCGCTGATCGTCGGGGAGATCGACCGGGATCGCGCCCAGCGTGACGGGTGCGGATAGCAACGTATCGCCGCGCCGCCACTCGACGGTCACAGTGCGCCCCGGGGCATACGATGCCACGAGACGCCGGAGTTCGCAGGATATGAGAACCGGATGGTCGTCAAAACTCGTGATGTGGTCGCCCGCCTGCAATCCGGCCGCGCGCGCCGCCGCTTGACCGAACAACTCGGCCACAGTCACGCCCGACTCATCGGGCGTGGCCGCCGTATCGTCGGACACGGACGGCACGATCCCAAGCCACCCGCGCGGCGGGGCATCGGACGACATCAGCATCTCCGCCACTCGTCGACACGTCGCAGCGGGAACGATCAACGCAACATCGTCGGCATCCGCGATGACGCCTTCGACCAAACCCAATAGAGAGCCGTCGCGGTCGAACAGCGGCGTGCCCGGTATCCAATGACGGCGCGTGGATTCGACGGTCCAGAGTGCTTCGTTGGGAGCGTCGTAGACGCCGATCTGCGACTGGCCAAGCACCCCGAAGTCCGCCAGCAGACCTTTTGAGTAGTACGTGTTAAACAACCCGAAGCCGAGCCGTCCGACCGGCGACTCGGACACATCGCTGATCGCCACACCCCCGGCAGGTGTCGGCGTGCCCAACCGCACAAGCGACAGATTCGTGGTCGGATCAGTGCGCACAAAGCCAAACTCATCCTGGGTCAACTGCCGACCATCCTGGAAGAGAATCGTGACGCCGTGCGTGCAGTCGACGAGGCTTCCCAACGTGAGCAGATCGCCATCCTCGAGGATCACACCCATCCCCTCTCGTGTCTCACGCTCACCGTTGGCCCTCACGTAGGCCGCTCGGATGTGGACGATCGATGGCCCGGCGGTGGACAGCACATGCGCCATCGTCGTTTCCAGACTCATCGCGGAATCGCCGCCGCATCCGGCGAATGCGAAGCCAATAATCGGAACGCTCAACAGTCTGAGGAGTAACGCGGATGCTCGGTGGGCTCGCATGATATGGGGCGTGTTGAAAAAGCCCAATTTGATGTCACCCCGAGCGGAGCGAGGGGTCTCGATGCGCCAGTGTCCGCCGACAACGCGCTGGAGATTCCTCGCTTCGCTCGGAATGACCCGAATGATTGCTTCCATGAAACTCGATTATGTGGGTTCCAATGGGTTTTTCAACTCGCACGATATGATCAATGCTGAGGAACACGGCGATAGAACGTTGGACGACCGTCTTCGACAACCGGGACAACCGCCCCTGTATAGACGACGAGCGTGTTCGGGAATGCCGAAGTCGGCGTGTGAGAACGATCGGCTGACCACATGCCGCCGGCGATCATCAGTCCGATAATAAGCAGCGGGACAATCACGGCGGGCGCCTCGCCGACAACGGGCCAGCACATCAGCCGGCGCCAGCGTTGCCACAAGGACGGCTCGCGCGGAAGTTGTCCGGAGCGCGCCATGCGGCGCAGCCCCATGAGGTATTCCTCCCAGAAACCACCCGATGGCGTAAAGTGAAACGCGCGACGCATGCTCTCGCACAGCCGTCGCGCCGCCTGCAGTTTCTCATGGCAGTGCGGGCATTGCTCCGCGTGGGCAACAAGATCGCCGCACTCGACCTCGTCGGACAGATCGAGTCGATCGATCAGTTGCTGATAAACCTCACACGCCATCGCCGATTCCCAGATTGTTCAGTTCCGGCCCGAATCGCCGCCGGAGATCGCTGCGCAGTTTCTTGCGCGCCCGATGCAGATACCAGCGAACCGTGGCCTGCGGCATGCCCATGATCTGCGCGATCTCCTCGATTTCCAGCCCTTCAAGGTCCTTGAGGACGAAGGCCATGTGTTGTTTTTCATTGAGGCGGCGCGCCGAGCGCAGGACAAAATCACGCATCTGCTTGAGTTGAAACTCGCGCTCCGGGGTGATCGGCTTGCCGCCCCGCTGCTCGGTGAGATCGTCGAGTTCCTCAAAGTGGTGTCTCTTGAACTTGCGGATGTAATCGATCGCCGCGTTGACGGCGATCCGATAGAGCCACGTAGAAAAACGTTTGGAACGGTCGAAGCGTTTGATGTTGGTGAACGTCTTGACAAAGACCATCTGTGAGATGTCTTTGGCGTCGTCGTAGTCACCGACCATTTTGTAGGCGATACCCGCCACCTGCGAGCGATAACGGTCGACGACCTCCTGAAACAGTTGGTGTTCACCTTGCTGGACGCGACGAATCACCTCTTTGATTGCGGTCTCGTCTTTTTCTTTCGCATCGGCGGCGGATGGCACGTCGGGGACGCTGCGCGCCTCCGGAGGGCCATCCGATTGGGTGGACCGCTGCTCCGGTCGTCTGGTGCCCCCGGCAGCGGGCGAGTCGTGGGAATCGGCTCGGACACTTCGGACATGTTTTGTACGTTTGCTCATGGTCGGCGTTGGCACACCCCGACAGGCGCGATTCCGATACGACCTGTCGAGGGATATAAGTATACAACAAAGCGGACCGGGCGCCGTAGACACAATCCCGCCGGGAACTCACCGGCGACTCCGCTTTCATCGCCGAGGAGAGATTGGCTGTGGCCGCTTGTGGATGGAACACTGAGCCGCGGGACGACGATCAGTCGCCGGCGGCGAGGGGAGCCGATTGCGGCGCCCGGTCGTAGATGTAGCGCATCGGATCAACGGGACGGCCATCGACGTGAACTTCGTAGTGCAAGTGCGGGCCAGTCGAGTATCCGCTGTTGCCCATGTAGCCGATCAGTTGTCCGCGCTGCACCTGTTCGTTTGGCTTGATCGCAAATCCTTTGAGGTGCCCGTAGCGGGTTTCAACGCCGAAGCCGTGATCGAGGGTAATCATGTTTCCAAACTGCTGGTGATGCGCACGAATCTTGACACGCCCGGCTGCGGGCGCGTAGACCGGCGTGCCGATATCTCCGGCCAGGTCGATACCATAGTGCATCCGATCGTTGCCGGTAAAGGGATCGGGTTTGATCCCAAACCCGCGCGAGAAGTAACCCGACGTCGGATACACCGACGGCGTATGGTCGAGTTGGTCTTTGCGACCCGACAATTCCGTGACGATCTGGCCGAAGTTGTCGCGTTCAAAGTCGCAGCGGCGAAGCAATCGGTCAATCTCCGCTTCCAACTCGCGGCTGTTGGTCAGCAGCGGCGATAGTCCATCGTCGTCAGCGGATTCCACGACTGGACCGCCAATTCCCAAGGCGCGTTCATCGGGATCCAGATCAGACAAACCAAAGACCTTGCGGACCATCATCTCCGATTCTTCCAACGAGGCCAACCGCTTACGGAGAACGGCGACTTCCTCATCCATTTTCGACAGTGAGGCGCGCAACGCCCGGTTCTCCAACACTTGCTCAGCATAATCGCCGGTGCGGAGCAGGCCGCTGACTCCCAGGACCGCAGACACGGCAACCAGACTGACGACGATTGTTCCGGCAAAAGCCACCGCCTTGCCGGCCCAACGTGGCAGCGAGTATTGGCGGACTCCCCCTGTCGAGGGGGGGACGATCATTATGTTGTAGCGGTTCTTCAACATGCAAGAAACAGTCGGCAACCCCGCCGGACAGCAGGCAGGTTGGGCCGATTTTATCGGGCACGTTAGAGGTTGTCAAGAGAAAGTAAGGACGGCAAAAGAATCACTGCCATCCAACGCCGGCCGTTGTCTGAACCCCGTCTCGCGCCCGCGAGTTTGTCTGACGACGCTATGCCTCCTGCTGGCGTCCATTCGCCGTCCTGACGAATGGTCCTGCTCACGTTTGACCGCTCGGTCACTTAATCAGATGATACTCCCGTTGCAGAATCTTGTTGACCACCTTGACCAGTTTTTCGGAGTTCAAGGTCTGAAGGCTGTAAAGGTGCCAGTAGACCTTCTCCGGAGCGTCCCTCAGTTCGTTCTTTCGCTTTCGGCTCATGCCCACACCTCATCCGGCTGATGTGTCCGGAGTTTGGCTGAGCCCTCATCCTCCGGACTACGCTATCGGCCCCAGAACGCCGACAGTTGACCCCTTTCCGCAGAATGTGGGATGCAACGAGCTTGCCGCATGTTGGCCAGGGACGCCACAGTTGTCATAAGGCGTTGTTAATTAGCGCCTTATGCTCACACCCAGCGAGCACGGACTCGTCAGGAAAAAGCCCGATGTGGTGTGCTGTTGCAGAAAGTATGGGGTTGAAACGACAGTCGCAGGGCAGTTTGGAACCTAAAGAGCCATCGGAGGCCGAGCATTCGCCGCAGGGTCCAATTCAACGCCTTCGACGACAGCAACGATTATCGACCGTACTGGTGCGGTCAAGTCGTTGATGGCTTCTCTCGCCCAGCGCCCTTCCTGGCAGACTAACACTCTGTCCCCGACCCCGGCATCGATGAGGTCTAAAGCGATGATCGGGGGCCGGACTGTGGACATCTCTCCATCAAGATTTTCGGGGATAACCTTCAGGATCTTGTGCCCGACGTATGATGGCGCTTTGGCGGTTGCGACGATGTGCTCCAAAACCCGACAGACCAGCATGCGACCTCCCGACTCAATCGACGATCCCCACGATCGAGGCGTCGGTTGGGATGATGCGGTCCGTGAGGGCCAAGGTGGCCTCGCGAGCCGAAATCCAAATCACCGTGTCGCCCTCGCGCGAACCGACAGTATCAATCGCAACAATCGCTCTATCGGACCACCCTCCCCCGCCGATGGCCGGGTACATCAGCCGCAAACGGCAGCACGACAGCGCCGGGTCCTTGACGGTAGCGACGACTGTCCCGCAGACTTTGCCGAGTTTCATCTCGCGACCTCTTCAGCCGGAGTCTTGTGCTTTTGGAAGACAATCCTCCCATCGCGTTCGACCGTATCGATGATCCCGACAATGACGGCATCCACCGGAGAATCGGTGAGTCCGGCCACGGCACGCGCCGACGAACCCCGGACAAGCAACACTGTCTCACCGGCGCCGGCTCCGACCGTGTCCAAGGCGACCACCGGTTGCGCACTATCACTGCCGCTCTCATCGAGGACGAGGAGCAGTTTATAGCCCTCCAAAGTGGAGACTTTCTGGCTGGCGACGACAGTTCCAATGACTGTGACGATGTCCATGTTGCGATGAAAGCCCCGCTGCAACGAATGCAGCACCGTAAGCGGAGTCAAGGAATTGCGAGGGGGCCGGTTTGCTGTGGCCGCTTTCAGCCGTTGCGCCGTATCATGCGCCGAATCCTGCGGCGGCGGGCCGCAACATTCTGAGATTGTCCTCGTAAACCAAAGCGCGGGTTGCCCGTGGCCGATTCGGACGAACACCTAATCAAAGACGCCCTGGCCGGGAACCAACGTGCCTATGAGGAGTTGCTGTCGCGGCACCGCCAGTCGATCTATCACGTGATCTTCAAGATCGTCCGGCATCCCGAGGAGGCCAATGATCTGGTGCAGGAGACCTTTATGAAGGCCTTCAGCTCCCTGGCATCGTATCGCTTCGAATATCGGTTCTCAACCTGGCTCTACAAGATTGCGGCCAACAATGCCATCGACCACTTGCGGAAACGTCGGATCGAAGCGCTCTCGCTGGACAAACCATTGCAGACCCACGACGGTGAGGTCAGCATTGAAATCCCCGACTGGTCGAACAATCCCGAAGAAGACCTCTTCCGCAAGCGGCGCGCGGTCACGGTCAAGGAGGCGATCTCCACGCTCCCGCCGAAATACAAAGAGGTCATCGTCCTGCGGCATCAGCAGGACAAGTCCTACGAGGAGATCGCTGAGCAACTGCACGTTCCGGTCGGGACAGTCAAGGCGCGCATTTTTCGTGCACGGGAACTGCTGAAAAAGAAACTGAAATCCGTGATATAGAAGCGGGAGGGATCACAATGAAACGAGTGATGTTCGTTCTGACTCTTGCCGGACTCGCAATCCTGGCGTCTGCAACGAATGTCTTCGCGCTGGAGAATCACAAGTTTACCGAGACCGCGACAATCGAGATCGGCGACGCTCCGGACGTGTCGATCGAAACGCTCTCCGGGGATATCAAGTACACGGGTGTGGAGGGCATGTCCGCGCGCGTGACGGCCCTGGTCGAAGTGCGCGCCGACAGCGAGGAAGAAGCGCAACGCATTCGCGAGGGACTTGAAGTCCGGATGGAGGGCGAGACGGGGCTCCTCGATCTGTACCTGAAGCATGATAAGGACTACTACGAATGGATTCGCGACGAATTCGGCAGCGGCCGCTGGATTTCTGTCAGTTTCACGGTCGAGGGGCCGCGCGGCGCCGCCGGAGAGCTGACGTCGGTCTCGGGAGGTGTCATGTTGCGGAACACGACCGGCGGTATCCATGTCTCCACCGTCTCCGGCGATGTCGATGTCGCCAATGTCCGGGGTCGGATGCGAGTGGCAACAACATCGGGCCAGGTCACAGTCGACGGCACAGCCGACTTTACGGAGGCGAAGTCGGTCTCCGGTGACGTCAATGTTTACAACTGCGGCTCTTCTCTGTTTGCAAGCTCGGTGTCGGGCGGTGTCTATGTGGACGGCGCCGAGGGCGCGGTCGAAGTCGGCTCGGTGTCCGGCGATGTCCGACTACTTCGCGTCGACGGTTCGGTCACGGCGAAGACGACCTCCGGCTCCATCGAAGCGGAGAATGTCGACGGCGACATGGCGCTGGAAACGACATCCGGTGACATAGTCGCGGCAACGTCGGACCCTGCCGCACGGATTGATGCGCACTCGATGTCGGGCACTGTCGAGATCGGCATCCCGCGCAACGCGGGCGGGACAGTGCGTCTGTCGACATTCAGCGGCAGCATCGAATCCGACCGCGATATTCGTGTCCGCGAAAAGTCGAGTCGTACATTGTGGGGAACGATCGGAGAGGGCACCGGCGAGATCGAAGTTGAGACATTCTCCGGTGACATTGTGCTGTCGGTGCGATAAGTTGATGGATCAAAGCCGGGAGACGTGTTCGCGGTGAGCTCGAGACCACACATTCAGAAGATTGCGGCGGCGGCATTCGTGTTTGTGGCACTCATCCGGCCATCGGTGTCGTGTGCCGTCGATGAAGAACCCCGCCATCCCAGGCCCCCGGCTGCCGCGGTCGAAGGCGTACCGGAGATCCCCGATGCGCCGGAGGTACCCGGTCCCGACGATCTCGGACTTCCCGGATTTGTCGACCTGCCGGCCCTAACGGATGATTCGATCTATGCCAAAGAGATAACAATCGACCCCGCTGGCGGCATCAACATCATCGACCGCGAGGGACGCCGATACTACATCCCCCCCCTTGAGTCTGCAAGGCCGCCGATGCCGTATGTTCACCCGTCGATCACCAAAGATCCGTACCGCGGGAAGGACGAGTTGGTCAGTCTTGGTTCGGACATCTTCATCGGTCCCAATCAGCATGTCGCCGGCGACGTGATCTGCATTTTCTGCGATGTGCTGGTCGAGGGGACTGTCGGGCAGAGTGTCGTTGCGATTTTCGGCCATGTGACGGTTAACGGCACGGTGGCGCAGGATGTGGTCGCGCCGATGGGTGTGGTCACCGTAGGACCGAATGCGTACGTGCACCAAACAGTGGTCGCATCGCGGATCGATCGTGAACCGGGCGGACGCATCGGCGAGCCCAGTCCGGTGCAGTTCGAGTTCGCCGGATACTCGCTCGATCAACTCTGGACCAAGGAAACATTGTCGGCGCTGACCGCCCTGACAGTGTTGTTCATGCTGTTCCTCGTTCTCCTGGCACATGTTTTCGCATCGAAGAACATCGGTAAAGTGCGCGTGAAGGTGCAGGCGTCGTTCTTCAAGTCGCTGCTCATCGGTATCACGGCACAGATACTCTTTGTCCCTGTTGCACTGCTGCTTCTTGTCACGATTATCGGGATTCCGGTGGCGCTGTTTGTTCTGCCGCTGATGGTCATCGCGGCCTTCGTGCTGGCCTATGCGGCCATAGGGCTGTGGCTCGGCGAATTGATCGACTTCAATACCGGACTGCGATTGTCATCGCAAATGGGTCGCACAATGGCCGGCCAGCTTCTCCTGTGGTCGACCACGATACTCTCGGTCCTGCTGTGGCTCAGCGAACAGGGGAACGACGCCAGCGTAGTCAGCATCAGCGCGCTGGGGTTAGCGACGTTTTCGCTTCTGCTCGCCTATGTCGTGCTGACGGTCGGCAGCGGCGCTGTGTTGCTGACGCGCTATGGAACGCGCCCGCGTGATCCACAACCCGTCGTCGCAGAATCGCCCGCACCCGACCGCGACGCGACCGCGCCATCACTCTCGTCCCATCCAGTTCCCCTGCCTGACTCCCATCGTCAGGGTGGCCCGGACCTTGGTCCGGGTTTCTCAGGTCCGTCGGTTTGATGCCGGGATGCCCCGATTGATCCATGTTCCCCGATGTGGCAAATTCAGTCGTCCGCATTGAGGTAAATCCTTTCCCACCGCCCTCAATGGGGGACTTTCGGCAAGCGGTGGGGCAGCAAACCCGAGGAACAGGAATGACGGAGGAAACATGAGAAGGACTATCATCGTCGCACTCCTGGCGGCGCTCGCCGCACTCTGGGGCGGAAATGCATCGGCGGAAGTCTCCCCCGCACGGGTCAGTGCGATTGAAGTCGTGGCGGATTTCATGCGCACGGGTGACACGACGCATTTGCGAGACGTGTTCGCCGACAGCGTGTTGTCGGATTTCTCGCCCGACGAGCTGATGCAGACTCGAACAGACTGGATCAACTTCTTCGGGGCATTCCAGGAGGCGGTGGATGTACACGATTCCATTCCCGGGGAAGTGCAAGTCACGCTGAGATTCGCGCAGGGAGAATTGTTCTTCGCACTCCTGTTTGACGATTCAAACAAGATTGCATTGATCCGAGGGACAATGGGACCTGTCGACGAACCTTTGACGGATACGTCGTGGGCCAGTCTTGATACGCTGGGTGCGGAACTGGCCGACATCGAGACTGTGAGCGATTTTACACACGCGTTTGATGCCGACTCACAATTTGTGCGGCTCGTGAGTCTCCTATCTCCAACCTGACCCGCCTGCAGGCGGCGCGGGTACGCCGCAGTCAGAGAAGTGCTGGAAACGGTCGGAGATGCCCGGCTCAGGGCGCACATCATCTGGCTGCCGATGCTGCCCGGCGACGTCCGCGAGCGGGCGGTCGAAGCTTCTGCGGAATCCACCGATGAGCGTCTGACGCACTACTGGGACTCTCAGCGACTCCTGGGAACCGCTTGGGGCGAGTCTCTCGGGCTGGAAATGGCGTGGGACATCTATCTGGTCTATGGTCCCGGCAGGACGTGGAGAGACTCCGTACCGACGCCCGACTATTGGATGCACCAATTGAGCGCAGCAAGGCATGTAGGGCAGTTGCTCGACTCCGACTCCCTCGTCGGCCGCGTGGAGCATCTTCTGCAACTCCGATGAATTGCTCGATCCCGACGGCGGGTGGCCGCGATCTCTGATCGCGGTCACACGAAGCGTGATTGTTCGCTTTGCGTACCGGGGTCAGAGACCCCGGCCACACAGTGTCTCGACCTGGATCAACTGAACTCAAAAGCCCCGTCCCGCAAGAGCGGGACGGGGCTTCTTCTCGGATACGTATGAAGTTTTTTTGTGACCGGCCTTTAATCCAGATACGCGCGCAGCGACTTGCAGCGCGAGGCATGGCGTAGACGGCGGATCGCCTTCTCCTTGATCTGTCGCACCCGCTCGCGGGTGAGATTGAAGCGCACGCCGATTTCCTCCAGCGTCAGCGCTTTTTCGTGTGACAGACCGAAGTAGAGATTGATCACCTCCGCCTCACGCGGCGTCAGCGTGTCCAGCGCCTTTTCGATCTCCAATCGCAGCGAATCGCGCAACAGCGATTCATCCGGCGAGGGCTGCATTTCGTCCTCGAGCACGTCGATCAAGCTGTTGTCGTCCGACGTGGAGAACGGCGCATCCAGCGACAGGTGCGAGTTGGAAATCTTCAGCGTGTCGGAAACCTCGGAAGCCGACAGTTCCAGCTCCTTGGCGATCTCATCGGAGGACGGCTCGCGCCCGAACTCCTGTTCGAGCGACGAGGCGATCTTCCCGATCTTGTGCAGCGTGCCGACACGATTGAGCGGCAATCGCACGATGCGCGACTGCTCGGCCAATGCCTGCAGGATCGCCTGGCGAATCCACCACACCGCATAGGAGATAAACTTGAATCCGCGCGTTTCATCGAAGCGCTTTGCGGCTTTGATCAGTCCGATGTTGCCCTCATTAATCAAGTCGGCCAGGGACAGGCCCTGGTTCTGATATTGTTTGGCAACCGAGACCACGAACCGCAGGTTGGCTTTGGTGAGCCGTTCCAGCGCGCGCTGATCCCCCTGCTTGATGCGCTTGGCCAGCGAGACTTCCTGCGCCGGCGTCAAGAGGGGTGTTTCGCCGATCTCCTTGAGGTACAGATCTAACGACCGGTCTTCATCCCGGTACTTGCGAGATGTGCGTACGCTCGTACCCGATCCTCCTTCTGAAGTGTGTTACTCCCGCCATTCGGGACGGACCGTGATGTACCCGGTCTGCCCGTTCTGCTGAAAGACCAAAAGCGACACCGCCCGTGTTTCGCCTTCGAGCCGGGCGATGGCATCTTGAAATTCATCGTGATCGCGTATGGCCGCCTGATCGATCTCGGCGATGATCATCCCGACGCGGATCCCCTTCTCGTATGCGGGGCCGTCCGGATCGATGCCGGTGACGATCACTCCGGGGTGATACTCGCTGCCGTACTGATCGGCCAGCTCGGCCGTCGCGGTGCTGACATTCATTCCCAGCCACATCGGTTCGAGCGCTGAGCTGCCCCCGTCGGAATTTTGCTGTGACGCGGCAAACTGGACATTGCGGTCGCCGAGTGTCACGTCGACTGTGCGCTCGTGTCCGCGACGCAGCAGACCCAGCGAAATGGTCGCACCGGCGCGCGCCTGCCAGATTTTCTGCATGAAATGCTGAGCGTCGTTGACCTTCGCGCCGTCCACGGAGAGGATGACGTCGCCAACGCGCAATCCCGCCTGCTCCGCGGGCGTACCGGCAATCACACGATCGACAATCACCCCGTCGGCTGAGCTGAGGCCCTCGGCCTCGACATCGTCCCACGAGAGACTGCGCGGCTGGATGCCCAACCATCCGCGTGAAACGGTCCCGGACGCCAACAAGTCGGGAATGATGGATTTGACGAAATTGACCGGAATGGCAAACCCGATGCCGACGTTGGAGCCGGTTGGGCTGGCAATCGCCGAATTGATTCCGATCACCTCGCCTTTCAGGTTGACCAGCGGTCCCCCGGAATTGCCGGGGTTGATCGAGGCGTCGGTCTGGATATAGTCCTGATACACAGGCGTTTCATCGCCGAAGAACAAGCTGTTGCGCCCGAGGGCTGAGACTACACCGACTGTCACCGTGCGATCGAGTCCCTGTGCCGGGAACGGATTGCCGATGGCGACGACCCAATCGCCGACCAGAATCGAATCGGAGCTCCCCAGAGGGATATAGGGAAGCGAATGCTCGGCATTGATCTTCAGCAGCGCCAGATCGGTTGCTTCGTCGGTCCCCACGACCGTGGCGGGCAGCTCCATTTTGTCGGAGAGACGCACGGTGATTTCATCGGCGCCGTTGATGACGTGGTTGTTGGTCACGATATAGCCGTCGGGGCGAAAGACAAACCCCGACCCCAGCGATTTCTGGCGCCGCGGCGTGTCCTGCGGGCCAAACCAGTCGCCCCAGAAGGGCTGGAGATTGCGATTGCGCTCGACCAGCTTTTCGGCGGAGATGTTGACGACCGCATCCTTCACTTTCGCCACGACAGAAACGAACGGGCTGTGCCCCTGAGAGTTGACCCATCCGCTGGCCGGGGCCTGAGCGAGCGCGCTGACCGGCACGAGCGCCCCGGCGCACACGATGGCAACCGCGGCCACGGCCAAGAGACTCCTAGCCATTAATGAACGTCTGCTGCCCCGGGTCATCGACTCTTGATAAAGCCCCGAAACTTTCATTATAACATCCGCTCCCTTCTGGCGCAACCGGTCCGATTCTTGACTTCAATCAGGCCGGGGGCCGACTGTTTCGACGCGTCAGAGCCCGAAAGGTTCCATCCGTGCCGGCAGAGTCGAGGCATTGAAGATGGAAACTTTGCATGGGAGACACGGGTAGCGGACAACCAGCAACGGTAATCGATCTCTAAACCGATCCAACGCTTATACGCGGCGAAGCCAAAGTCTGTTGTTGACCCTATGCGCCAAACCGCAGGATTTGTTGTGCATTGGGACGGGGCAAAAGGCCGGTGCGTCGTCGGGGGCGTCTATCGCTGCTTGTCGATGAGGAACAATCGGGAATCGCCGCGTCCGATGCGGATTTCGATGCCGGATTTCAACTCTTTCGGTGTCATCTTGATCGTCTCATCGGTGAAGACATTGGTCAGCCCGATCCGGGGAGCCGACAGGCCGATGACGCTGATATCGGCCCCAACGATGACACCCCGCGCGTTCGGTGAATCGGAAATGCCGTCCGGTACACCGACAGTTTCGGCGGTGTGATAAACCATCAACAGTCCGGCTTTCGCATGTCCCTGGAGCACGACATGGGTCCGTGGATCCGAGGAAAAAACCGGCGTCTGGAGCTTGCCGGAATGCAGCACTTCCCGGAAAAAAACCAGCTTCTCGGGGTACAGGAGCGATCCCGGCGAGAAGGTCAGGACGGTGACCGAACCTTTGCCGACACGATTGGAGGCCCCAACCAGCTTTGTGCCGACCTTGGCCAGCTTGACCGCGCGCGCGGGCGCGCGGCGGATCGACCCATAGACCAACGACTGAAAACCGTGCCGTTTCGCATCGACAGTGGCGATCTGGCCTTCGGCCACGGTCCGGAACCCGATGCCTTTAGCCAGAATCTCACACGGCTCAAAGCGCGTGTCGGTCTTGGGCAGCAAACCGTACAAGATCAGATGCGCCCCGCCTTTGTACAGCTCCAGCAGCCGTTCCTGATCGGCGGTGTCCATCATCTCGCCGCAGGGCACGATGATGGTGCCGTACTTGTCGAGCCGGGAGGTCGACTCCAAGTTAAACAGGCGATAATCATAGGAGAGCGCCATCAAATCGGCGGCAACGGCATTGAACGACGGCCCCGACAGATCGGCCAGGTAGCTGTATTCTCCCTGCTCGCCGAGCGTGGCGATGCGCTGATATGGCCTGTATTGAACTAAGGCAACATCCGCGAAATCGCGCATGATCTCGTGACGCGACGCAATCAGACGTGTCAGTGCGCGATCGACGACATCGAAGGACGCACCCACAGCGCCATCGGATTCCAGCGCCGAGTCATACCAGCGCGGACGCCCGACAAACATGTGGAAGTTGATTCCGTTGATCCCGGCCGCCAGTGCCGCGACGATCATCCGTCGTGTGTCGGCGGGCGTAATCGGGCGGTATGCGTGTCCCGCCTTCGCATCGGGATGGCAACTTCCGACCGCCAGGCCGGTGCAAATGCCGGTGGCCTGCCAACCGGAGACCGCGCGCGCGCGGCGGATCGTGTCGGCAAAGGGCGTGTCCCAATCGAGATTGACCGTGAAGACCGTACGGTCCTCGGGCGTCGACGACGCCGTGTTGGGGAAGTGGTACGGGCCATGGAACGCGAGACTGCGCGCAAACAAAACCAGCACCTCAGTCTGCGACAACATCTCGGCGAGACTTGCGGCATACCGGTTGATGATCCACTCGCGAAACCCGATCCAATCCATCACACGCAGGAATTCCTGCGACGTCTTCAGCGAAACGCTGTCGATCGGCGTGGCTTCGGTAAAATCCTTAAACTTTGTTTTCCAGGCGCGGTTGAGGTGATCGAGTTCCTGATACTTCTCTGCGAGGTACTCTCCGAAGGCCGCCAGCGACCCTTTGGGGTTGAAATCCGCCGACAACGGATCGAAGTGGCGCCCGAATGAAGTCTCGTGGTCCAATTCGATCATGAAGACCGGGCCGCGCGGATAGATATAGTTGCGAACCACTTCGGTCAGGACGGAGAAGTAGTTCTTAAGCTGGATCTGGAAACGTCCCCCAAGGTACGAAGGCAACTGAACCGTACGAGCGCCGGCGCCGGGGTCGGCGATGATCGGCTCGCCTTTTACATCGGTTGCGACCATCTCGGGGGTACGGGCTGCGAATTCGGGAATACCGCCACGGTCCCATTCCTGGCCGATCCAGGGTCCGGGGCGCAGCACGATTTTGAACCCAAACTCTCGGCAAAGCTCAAGGAAGACAACCAGATCGGTTGCCGGGTCACTTGTACCGGCAAAATCAAACTCCCCCTGCCGGGCCTCATGCAGATTCCAAGGCACCGCGGTGGAGATGATTCGGAAGTTGGCCTTACGAATTCGCTCGAAACACACCGACCAGTGGCGCTTGGCAACCTGGAAGTAGTGCATCTCGGCGATGTAGGGAGAATACTCCTCTTTACCGATATAGAATTTGTGATCGACGACGCGCAGGTGCGCCCTCGAATCCCTTGTGCCACCGATAGTTATGGAGAAGGGGTCGCGAGATCGATCGTCCATTGAAGTGGATTCCACAAATCAGGGAAGCAATCAGACTATCCTATGGGGAAGCACAAGTCAAGGTGTATGTCATAACATATTGTGCAACAAAGCAATACGGGACGTCGATCTGAAATCCGCCGGTTCGAGCAAAAAAGAGCCCGCCGCAGTCACGGCGGGCTCACGAACATTCGAATCTGAGCTCGCTACTTTAGGAGCAACATCTTCCGAGTCGCCACGTTGATGTCGGTCTCGATGCGGTAGAAATAGACACCGGTGGAAACGGGGCGTCCGTCGCTGTCAGTGCCGTCCCAGTCGACGGAGTACTGGCTCGCTTCCATGTCCTCGTCGACGAGTGTCGCCACGCGGCGTCCGAGGATGTTGTAGACGTCCAAACGGACATGGCCGTATTGCTCTGTCGAGAACGGGATGACCGTCCCCGCATTGAAGGGATTGGGGTAATTCTGTCCCAGCGAGAAGGCCCTCGGGAGGGCATTATTCCCGAGTTCATGCACGGCATTCCCCCCGATACACACGATGCCCTTTTCGAACGTCGGTGTGGCAGGCGCGCCAGCGTTATCGGCGAAATCCAAGTGGTTCCCCGGCGTTGTGCAACATGTATCAATCTCGAAACACCCCTCGACGCTGTTGACGGTGAAGACGAAGAGCAGTGAAGGTGTGCCGCCGCCGGGTACGCCATCGGTGCCTGCCAACATAAGAGGGTTTACAAATACGGACAGATAGCTCACCGCATCGGGACTGGAGTAACCGATAGGTTCAATGTTTGAAAAGGTACTTGAAACTGGGCCGCTGCAATTAAAGGTATCCGCCTCAGCAAGCGGCACATCATGAGTCGACAGCTGCGCAAACCCTCCGCCGGGAAAGCGATGGCCGGTACTCGTGTCGAAGTCGAAGCCCGACTCGATGAAAGCACCTCCCCCACCCTTCGCCGGCTCCTGCGTCCGCAACTCCAGTGGAACGGTAATACCCGACAGATCGATGTCATTGGAGATGTAGACACCGATCTCGATTCCGGACGCGCCCGGTGTCAACATGGATTTTGACTCAACGAGTACGTGATTGGCCGCGTGGGCCGGCGCGCATGCGGCTGCTACCGCAATCGTGAGAATCCCCCACACTACTTTCCGTCGCATCATTCCCCGTCTCCTTGGGTTCACGCTGAGTGATTGTTCACGCTGATTAGCGGGGGTCCCCCCGGTGCCACTCTATTGATTACAACCAGCAGTGGTCGTTACCCCACTGCACCACAGGCAAATAGACCCCAGCCCGGCGCTTTGTCAACAGCATTTCTGGCCAGATGAACCGTCGCGCGTGCCCCCTACGGCGACCCAATGGGTTGCCCGACAATGGGTCCGCCCGCCCGTCAGGCCGGAGGGCGGAGTCAGAATTCTGGGAATACTCCTCTGATTATAGGCAGGGATCGCAATACGCCACCGTCGGATCAACCGCCCGGAAGGACACATCGACGATCTTAATAACGTCAAAAACGTTGGTCACGCCGTTGCAATCGACATCCGTTCGCTCTCTCGGACAGGCCAGGTCGAATATCGGCGCTCCGGCGCGGAAGGCAACATCCACAGCACTGACCACGTCAAAGACGTTGACAACGGAGTCGCAAATCGGGTCTCCCAGACAGGGGCAATCGCATGGAGGCAGGGGGATCGTGACGGAGCCGGGAACGAATTCGGGCTTAAACGTGGCCCAGTACGAGGCCAGGGTCAGTCCATTGCCGCTGAAAGTAGCGGAGTCGGCGGTCTCGACCTGCCCGGGAGTGCCGGCGGTGACACGCATCCACATGTAGGCCACGATGTGGTCCCCGGGTGGGATGGGTGTCCCGGACCCGAGCGCGCGAATGAGAAACGCCCCCTGCCCGAACAGGAAGTTGTTGTAGACGTTTGTCTTATTCCATCCGACCGTCAGCGAATTCAACTGGATCGAATCGATCCGTGTGGTCGGGGATCCGATCAGGTCCAGCGGCATGAGCACTTCGCTCATGGGGTGGGTGTTGCGGAGCCGCACCGGGATACCACCCTTTTGGCCGATCTCAACTTCAATGTCCCCGTATTCGATTGTGTCCTGCACGACGACGATCATCTCGGGTCGGATGCGGGTGTGCGGTCCCGACGGGCCGCTGGCCGTGTAGGTGACGTTGTAGATGCCGGGATCATCGTAGGCGTGCTCGGCATCCTGGGTGGCGGCGTTATCGCCGTCGCCGAAGTCGTAGCTGTACGGCGGATCGGGGGCATTCGGTGAAATGTCGGTAAAGTTGACCGTCAACGGGGCAGACCCAAACGCGATATCGGCTTCGAAATCCGCGGTGGACAAGGTCTGTAGCGCAAACAGCGCATTGATCCGCCCTGCCCCCAGCTTGCCGATAAGGGTCGGGTTCTCGGCATCGATATTCTCGGCTGTCGAGAACAAAATCGGCTCGATGTCGGTGCGATCATACGAAGGGTGGTGCGATTTGATCAGGGCGGCGACACCCGCCACGGTGGGAGAGGACATGGATGTTCCGCTCAGTGACGCATACGTCGGAGAGCCCAGCGAAGAATACGTGTTGTAGATATCCGAGCCGGGTGCGGAGATGTCGACCCACGTTCCGAAACTGGAGAAACCCGATTTCTTGTCGAACCAATCGACTGAAGCGATGGCCATGACACCGAACGTGGTATCAAGGATGTCGGGTATCTCTTCGTCCGGTGTTCCGCCGTCGTTGCCCGCCGACTTGCAGACAACGACGCCATTTGTGATGGCGTTGAGCATTGCGGTGCGGATGAGAGCCCCCGATGACCCCCATGAGCAGTTGATGACGGAGACTCCCTTGGCCACCGCATAGTTAGCGGCGGCGGCACAGGCGGTCATATTGACGAAACCGTTGCCGCTGTTGGCCAGATATCCGGCGCGCAGGGCCATGAGCTTGACTCCGGGCCGGCGCTGCCCACGGAATCCGCCGGCCACACCGGCGACGCCGATGCCGTTATCGGTCGTTGCGCCGACGATGCCGCCGACGTGCGTGCCGTGGCCGGCGAAGTCTTCCGGATTGTTGTCGGGACCATTGCAGTCCTCACCAGCCCAACACGCGCCCGTCACCGGGAGGAAGTCATAGCCGATCAGGTCGTCGATATAGCCGTTGCCGTCATTGTCGATTCCGTCGATATCGTCTGTGTCCCAGACCTTGCCGTCACCGTCGAGGTCCTCACCCGGATTAACCCAGATCGACCAGTTGAGGTCGGCGTGCAGATACTCGACGCCCGAATCGATGATGCCGACCAGTATCGTCGAATCGCCGACTTCCAGGTCCCAGGCCTCCTCGGTATCGATGTCATGGTCGTTGATCTGATTGTGCGTCCACTGATCGTCGTATCCGGGGTCGTTGGGCACAGCGGTCAGCGGCATGATGTAGTCGAATTCGGCGACTTCGATGTTTGGATCGACCGCGTATTGCTCGCGGATTGCCTCCATGTCGGAACCCGGCATGAATTCGATCGTGTAAAAGCGGCTCAGCCCGTGGCGATCATGTCCACCCTCGGACGCCGGCAGAGCCGAGGGGACCGTTCGCCGTAGACTGACGGCCGCGTTGGATACGTTTAACTCGTCCAGGGACGCGATTCCGGTGGCGGCGACATTCTTAGTCAGGCCGACGATTTTGGCGCTCGCGGGTCGCAGTTGGACAACCAGCACATCCGGCCTGTACAGATCGGCGGCCCATGACGCGCTGCCTACGGCGGACACCAAGAGCACTGCGACAACTCCAAACGCCCGCGCTGTCCTATACGAAGATGTCTCCTGCAGTCTCTCACAGATCATCCGTCACTCCTCGATGTATTGGCCCGTAAGGCCGTGATCGCACCAGGCATCAGCACGTCTTCGTCCGAACGACGGTCGGAGCGGAAGTGGGGTAATGTTCAAGAGGTCGGGCACAAGGTGAGGGGCGCCCGCGCAACTCCTATTGGCTATGTACTATCCGAGCCGTCGTTTGTCAACGGTCAGACAAGGTCCCACGCTTACGGCGGGGGTGGGGGCCCGGCCCGGAAGACGTAGTCGACCAACCGAACGACATCAAGAACGTCGATCGATCCGTCGACGATGATATCGCCCTTGTCGAAAGGCACCGGGAACGGCTCGTTGCGAAACGCGACGCCAACCAGCAAGACGACATCGAAGACGTCGATGGCGTTGTCGTCGTTCATGTCGCCGCGCTTAAACGGCAATATTTTGTATCGAACCACTGCCGTATCGGCAAGAGAGGTATCGGCTACGATGAAGGTGACGACATATGAGCTGTCGATCTGCGCGGAATCCGGTGAGAACGTAAACAGTCCTGCCTTGTTGGTCGAGTCGACGAATGCCGCGTTGGCGGGCAGGGGGAGCGCTGTCAGGATCAGCGTCGCATTGTCGACATCAGCCGCCCGGACATGCATCGACACATTGGTGAAGACCGTCAGGAACTGCGTATCGACAGGGAACGCTGAAATCCAGTTCGGGGCCTGATTGCCCGCTTCAATGACGGTGATGCTGACTGTCTCTGTGTCGGCGAGCGAGGCATCTTGCGCGCGGAAGCTCACGTTGTAGTTCCCGGCCTGCGTGTAGGTCGGCGTCCAGCGGAATTCTCCCTGGCCACCGCCCAAGGGTGTGAAGGTCGCCCCGGTCGGCAGGTTGAGCGCCGTGAGCGTCGGTATCTGGCCATTGGCATCGGTGGCGGTCACCGTGAACACAAGCGAATCGTTTTCGATCACATTCTGCGGCGGAATCGTCGCGATGACCGGCGCCACATTCGTGAATCCGACGCTGAATGTCTGCGGCGGGCTTGACAGCGTCATGGCCGTGTCATACACGGAGTCGGTCGCCACGAACGTTGCGAAGAAATTGCCCAACTCGGTGAATCCCGGCTTGAACTTCAGATAGACGTACCCATTGCCCGAGTCGGCCCACGTCATGTTCGGCGAGGTCAAATCCGTCGCCGTCATCACCGGTGTCGGTCCGTCCGGATCCGTGGCGCGATACCAAATGGTGATTGAATCGCCCTGCGGCATCAGGACGGTGCTGCCGTTGGTCGACGACGCAATGAACGTCGGGCGACGGTTGCGGTCTTGCACCACCAGCGGGACCAGAATGCTGTCCTGCAGGCCGGAATCCTCGGCATCGGTCACCACGAAGTAGATGTCGTAGACTCCGGCATGAGTATAGAGCGGCGCGGCGGAGACGTCGATGGTGCCGTCGATCTGCGGCACAATGGACACAAAAGAGGGCAGGGGTCGCGCCGTGAGCGTCGGGATCGTCAGGTCAGAGTCGAGCGCAGCGACCGTGAACTGCAGGATGTCCTGTTCCAGGACGAATTGCGTGTCGATCGGCACGAAGTCCGGCATCTGATTGCCGATGTCGATGATCTCCAGGACGACCACGCCGGAGTCGGCGGCCCCGGTGACGTCCTCGACAACGAATAACAAATCGTAAAACGCATCCTGCCAATAGTCGGGCGTGATCGTATACAGCGCCACAGCGTTGCCGGAATCAGTCAGGATGGCATTCGGCAGCTCCGGTGAGACGAAAAACGACACGGACTGACTCTCCGGATCCATGGCGGAGATCAGAAGCTGGAGAGTCGACTTCTCAACGACCGCGATCGTGTCCGGCAACGTGTTGAATTGCGGCGGTTGATTGCCGGCTTCCGCAACTTGAATGAGGACCTGTTCGTCGTCTGTCATCAGTCCGTCACTGGCCGTGAACACCACCTGATAGAGCCCTGATTGCAGGTAGCTGGGCGTGAACCGGAAAGTTCCGATGCCGTTACCGGAATCGACGAACGTAGCGTTTAGCGGGATCGAATCAGCCGTCAGGAACGGAATCGTCCCATCGGGATCAGTGGCACTGATATTGAAGCTTATGACGCCGCCCTCAGGGACTTGCTTAGGACCAATCGTCGCCAGCGCCGGCGCCTGATTTTGGGTCTGCACAGTGATCGTGATTGTTTCCAGCGCGACTTGTGCGGGATCGCCGTTGTCGGTGGTCAGGAAAGTCATCTGGTGCGCGCCGATCTGGCCGAAGGTGGGATAGAAGCGGAACCCGCCCACGCCATTTCCGGAATCGGCGTAGAACGAATTCGCGGGCGCATTCAGCGTCGCCATGAAGAGTTCATTGCCCGGCGGCGCGCTCGAGTCGGTGGCAACAACGCGGATCTTCAATGAGTCGCCGGCCAGCACCGTGCGGTCGCCGATCGGCAGGAGCGTCGGCGGCAGATTTGTCTCAGTCGTTGTAATCTGGAGTCTCAGGGTCTTGCTCGACGGCGGTGATCCCTGGTCGATGGCGAGAATGCTCAGTGTATCGATGCCGGCGCGGGTGTAGCCGGGTGTGTAGCGGAACGATCCATATCCGTTGCCGGAATCGGCGAAGACACCATCGGGGAACGGCTCCAACGTACCCATCAGAATCTGCGTGCCTTCCGGATCCACAGCGTGGATCAGGAGCGTCAGCGTGTCGCCTTCGGCCACGGTCTGCGGCGGAATGGAGTCGAAGATCGGCGCTTGATTCCCGATCTCGGTTACCGTGATGATCACCGCTTCGCTGTCGGCGACGATGCCGTCGGACGCGATAAACGTGATGGGATAGCCCACGCCGCCTTGTGTCAGACTGGGCCGGAAGACGAATCCACCGGCGCCATTCAGCGAGTCGACAAACGATGCATTCACCGGAACCCCGACCGCACTGAGCACTGGAATCGTGAGATCCGCATCAGTCGCCGTCACGCGAATGAAAAGACTGTCGCCTTCCTGAAGGACCCGATTCCCGATGGCCGCCAGTACCGGCGGCTGGTTGCCGGCGTCGGTCACGGTCAGCGTGACCTGTTCGGAGTCGGCCGCGACGCCATCGGAAGCGACAAACGTCAACGGATACACGCCCGCTTGATTGAAGCCGGGGGTGAACACGAACGACGCACGACCATTCGTGCTGTCGGCGAAGATCGCACCGGACGGCGCTCCCTGCAGGGTGATGGCCGGGATGGTGCTGTCGGCATCGCTGGCCGTGATTAAGACCGAAAGGAGCATTCCTTCCTGGACATTGAGCGAACCGATCGGCGCCAGCACGGGAAGTTGATTCACGTTAAGGACCGTGATGGACACCGCTTCGGTATCGGCCAACAGGCCATCGGAGGCGATGATGGACACGTTGTACAATCCCGCCTGGAAAAAGCTCGGCGAGAAGCTGAATAGTCCGGTGCCGTTGAAGTTGTCAATGAATGTCGCATTGGCCGGGACGCCTGTCGCCGAGAGAAGCAGACTATCGCCGTCGGAATCGACGGAAGCGGCGTTGATCACGAGCGTCGTGTTCTCGTCGATCGTCGTGTCGGCAATCGCCGTCAAGACCGGGCGCTGGTTTCCGCCTTCATTGACGGTGATCGCGACGATCTCGGTGTCGGCCAGCACTCCATCAGCAGCGATAATCGTCACGTTGTAGACACCAGATTGTGTGAAGTCGGGACTGAAGTCGAAGCTGCCGGTGCCGTTGAAATTATCGTTGAACGTCGCGTTGCCCGGGACATCGAGCGCCGTCAGCACCAGTGAGTCGCCGTCGGGATCGGTTGCCGTGACGCCGAACGCCAGATTCTGACCTTCGTCGACCAACTGTGAACCGATGGCCGACAGCACTGGCGGACGATTGACATCGGCGACCGTGATGGTCACGACTTCCGTGTCGGCCAAGACGCCGTCGGATACGATGATGGAGACGTTGTAGATGGCCGACTGCGTATAGTCTGGGTTAAAATCGAGAGTCCCAGTGCCATTGAAGTTGTCGTTAAACGTCGCGTTGACCGGAACATTCAAGGCCGCAAATGTCAGACTGTCGCCGTTGATGTCGGTGCCCGAGACGTTAAAATTGAGATTCTGACCCTCGTCCACGCTCTGCGGACCGATGGCGGCCAGCACCGGCGCGTTGTTGACGTCGTTGACGGTGATGGCGACGATTTCGGTATCGGCCAGCGTGCCATCGGAGGCGATGATCGTGACGTTGTAGAGACCCGATTGTGTATAATCCGGGTTAAAGTCGAACACGCCGGTGCCATTGAAGTTATCGTTAAACGTCGCATTCAATGGGACGCCAACTGCTGAGAGGATGACGGAGTCACCGTCGGCGTCGTTCGCCGTCACACCAAAATTCAGGTTCTGCCCTTCATCGACACTTTGCGGCCCAATGGCGGTCAACACCGGTTGCAGACTGATATCGTTAACGGTGATGGCGACGAGCTCCGTGTCGGCCAGTGCGCCATCGGAGACGATAATCGAGACATTGTAGAGCCCCGATTGGGTGAAATCCGGACTAAAGTCGAACGTTGCGGTACCGTTGAAGTTGTCGAGGAATGTCGCATTGACCGGTACGTTGGCCGCGGTGAAGATCAGACTATCACCGTCGGCATCGGTGGCGGCGGCGATGAAGTTGAGATTATCGCCCTCGTCGACGATTTGCGCGCCGATAGCTGCCAGGACCGGGCGTTGGTTGCCGAGATAGACGAAGCCGCCTGCCAGTGGCGTCGATGCCGATCCCGAGGCGGTGTTGGAGACGACGACATCGACGGGTCCCGGCACACCGGTTGGCACATTGCAGGTCAGCTCAAAGGGGCTGACAACGACCACGTTGGTCGCGAGGTTTCCGCCGAATGTCACTGACGCACCGCCGATGTCGAAGTTGGCGCCGTAGACGGTCACCGATGGCATGCCGGTCGACGATCCGGAGTCGGGATCGACGGAGGCGACCGCTGGTGCAGTGATCGCCGAGGCCAGAATGGACACTTCGACGGAGTGCGCCGACCAGTTCCCCGACGCGTTTTCACCGATGATGGTGTACGTGTAGTCGGAGACCCCGTCGGATGTCGCATCGACAAAGAAGGAATCGGCGACGCCCGGATTGGCGAGATTACCTGATGGAGAATCCAGACGGCGGAAGGTGCTGTTATTGGCCGTGGCGCGGCGGTAGACGTGGTACGTCACACCGCTCTGGTAATTCCACGAAAGATTGATCCTGGCTCCGGAAGTCACTTGCGCGGTTAGTCCGGTCGGACGCGCGGGAATGGTCAACGGCCCCAGGAGGATGTTTTCCTGTTGGAACGAATTCGACGGTATGGTCTTCGACAGAACGAATGCCTGGCCATTGGTTGTATTGACGAAGACATAATCATAGGGATTTCCCGCCGATTCGGTCGTGTAGTTTTGGAAGTCGTCGAACCAATTGACGCCGTCGTAACCGGCTCCGACATTCGATTCGATCCGGATTTCCTCGTCGGTGTTGTCCAGATAGCCGACCCAGAGCAGTTCGCCGACCGCCGGATTGGACAGATCGGCATTCTGCACCGTTCCGAAGATGCTCCCCTGGGCAAAGACCACTGTCGGCGCCAGGGTGAGGACTACGGCGACGCCAATGGCACTCACAAACGGAACGGTCCGGCGGCGGATGGTTCCCACCGTCGCGAGGGATCGAATCGTTCGCTGAGCGAAAGGTCTCTGCATGTACATCTCCCTATTCATTATCAATGTCGAACGTTTGGCCCGACCCGCTTAGGGGACCGGGAATGTCCCGGTCGTGGCGGCATTGGCCTGATACGCCTGCCCCGGCCTGACCGGGAAGTTTGTCCCGAATCCGGCGGCAAATCGCGACTCGTAGCTCTGCGACGCCGGGCGGAATCGGTTCAACGTGTTTAAGACACCGGGCAGCGCGTCGATGACATCCTGCGCCGTCGCGTAGTTCAGTTGCTCTTCAAAGGGAATGGCGATAAACGAGAAATCGGTCGTCGACGTAGTCACGATCGGGTAGGAGACGGACCCTGGGGCCGGGACACGCCCGGCGACCGAGAATATCGTCGGCGCACTGGCGTTGACCTGATAGATGCCGCCCGGGACGACCGCGAAGTTTGTCCCAAAGCCCGCCGCAAATCGCGACTCGTAACTCTGAGATGCGGCCACGTAACGATTAACCGTGTTCACGTTTCCCACCCCGATCGACTGAATCAGATCAGATGCGGTCGTGATGCCGGTATTGGCAAACGGCATCATGATGAGCGTGTAGTCGGTCGTGCTGGTCGTGAAAATGCGGTAGTCGTACTCGCCGACGCGGTTGGACAGCGCCGAGCGACCGGCCGCAACGTCGACGGCCAGGATGCAGTAGAAGTAGTTCGTACCGGTGTCGCCGACGACGTCGGCGCCGCCGATGTTGTTGTCTGTGAACCCCTGCTGCCCCTGCAGGACGTTGCCGATGGAATCCGCGGGCGTGGGCGCAAAGTACGCGCTCGTGCCACGGTAGACGACGTAACGACTGACCGATGTCGGCGCACCCGAAGTGTCGGTTGTAACATCCGACCAAGTCAATTGAATGGTATTCCCCACTACGGCCGCGTTCAGATCGACGACGGCCGACGGCTCGGAGAATACGGTGATCGTCACCAGATCGGGCGGTGACGTCACGGTGGCGTCGTCGACTTTGAGCTCGAGAACAATCGTTCCTGCCGTCGTTGCAGTGAATGTGGGATTCACGGCATTGGAGTCCGAGAGGACCACGGCCGGACCCGATATTTGTCGCCAATGATATCCGAGTGAGTCACCGTCCGGATCGCTCGACGCGGATCCATCCAAAGCCACCAGAGTACCGAGGGACAAAGGGCCCTGATCCGGGCCGGCATTTGCGGTCGGGTCCTGATTCGTGTTGCCGACTGTGATCGTGACCGATTCGGAGTCCGCTGCGAGCGAGTCGTCCTCTGCGATAAATAGCACGATGTATACGCCGGCATCATTCAGGGTCGTGTTCCAATCGAAGTCCGCCGTACCGTTTCCGTTGTCACCAAATGTCGCAGTGCCTGGCAGTCCCTCCGCTCGCAAAGATGGTATGCTCTCAGCGTCACTGGCGGTAACCGTGAAGCTGAGGATTGAGGATTCCTGCACGTTACGTGATCCGATCGAATCGAGAACGGGCGGCTGGTTCCCCACTTCCACAACCGTGATTGTCACGACTTCACTGTCAACAGCTCCCAATGCATCTTCCGCATAGAACGTCACGGGATAGACACCGGCATCGATGAAGCTGGGCGTCCAATCAAAAATACCAGTCCCATTGCCGTTATCGTTGAAGACGGACGTTCCGGGCAGGGCCGACGTCGTCAGCGCCGGTATCTCGCCATCATCATCGGTGGCGCTGACGCCGAACGACAGTGGTGTATTCTCCGGCGTCGACTGGGCGCCGATTGGGGTAAGTACCGGCACGTCGTTGACTGACGTCACCGTCAAGGTCGCCGAATCGGAGTCACTCAGCAGACCGGGATCGGTCGCGGTAAACGTGATGACTTCGGAACCATTCCAGTTCAGATCGGGGATCGTGATCGTGGCGACTCGACTGACGTCGATGCTGACGGTCAGCTCGGTGTTACCGGTGTATGTCCAAGTGATCTCCGGATCCGGATTGTCGATATCGTCGACGTAGTTATCGAGCGAAATAGTCGTAAACGTCGAGCCCTCGTTCACCGTTTGATCCGGGATGTCGCTCACAACCGGCGCATTGTTGACCGCGCTGACAGTAAATGTCGCCGGATCCGAGTCCGACAGCAGGCCGGGATCGGTGGCAGTGAATGTGATCGTTTCCGATCCATTCCAATTCGGCGACGGAATCGATATCGTCGCAACACGATTGGTGATGTCGACGGTCAATTCCGTATTGCCGGCGAACGTCCAACTGAGCTCGCTGTCTGGATTGTCCACGTCGGCGGCGTAATCGTCGAGATTGATCGAGGTAAACGACCCACCTTCGGCGACCGTCTGATCGGGGATGTCGCCGACGACCGGGGCGTCGTTGACCGCCGTGACGGTAAACGTTGCCGGGTCATTGTCGAACAACAGGCCCGGATCGGTCGCGGTGAACGTGATCGTCTCGGAACCATTCCAGTCAGGAGACGGAATCGTGATAGTCGCCACGCGGCTCACGTTGATGGACACCATCAGTTGTGTGTTCCCGACCCAGCTCCAGGTCATCTCGGAGGGGAGATTGTCCATGTCGGTCACATAGCTGTCGAGGTTGATGGTCGCGAACGTTGCTCCCTCGGCGATGGTCTGATCGGGGATGTCGCCCACGATCGGGGCATCGTTGACTGCCGTGACGGTGAACACCGCCGGGTCGGAATCGCTCAGGAGTCCGGGGTCCCTCGCCGTGAACGAAATCGACTCCACGCCGTTCCAATCCGGGGACGGCGTTGTGACGATTGCGACACGATTAACAATCGACACACTGAGCGCGACGTTTCCGGAATAAGTCCATGTCATCTCGGAAGCCGCATTGTCCACATCGGTGACATAGTCATCGAGGTTGATGCTTGCAAACGATGCGCCCTCGCCGATTGTCTGGTTTGGAATATCGCTCACGATCGGCGGATCATTGATGGCCGTCACGGTAAACGTCGCCGCGTCGGAATCGAATAACAGATCGGGATCGGTCGCTGTAAGGGTGATCGTCTCCGACCCGTTCCAATCGGGCTGAGGAATGGTGATCGTAGCGATCCGACCGGCGTCGATGCTCACCAACAGCTCGACGTTTCCGGATGACGACCAACTGATCTCCGAGTCGAGATTGTCGGCGTCAGTGACGTAGTTGTCGAGAATGATCGTGGTGAAGCTCGATCCCTCCGCAACCGTCTGATTGGGGATGTCGCTGACCACCGGCGCATTGTTGACCGATGTGACGGTGAAAGTGGCCGGATCGGAATCGGAGAGCAAGCCGGGATCGGCTGCCGTAAACGTAATGGTCTCCGAACCATTCCAAGTCGGTGATGGAATCGTAATCGTGGCAATGCGGCCGGCGCTGATGCTGACGCTCAGTTCGGTATTGCCTGCGTAGCTCCAGTCCATCTGGTTGTCGCCATTGTCGACGTCGCTGACGTAGTTATCGAGACTGATGGTTGCAAAACTGCCGCCTTCAGCGATCGTCTGGTCCGGGATATCGCTGACGACCGGAGCATCGTTCACGCCCGTGACCGTAAACGTAGCCGGGTCGGAGTCGCTCAGCAGACCGGGGTCGGTCGCCGTGAAGGTAATCACCTCTGAACCGTTCCAGTCCGGGTTTGGACTTGTCACGGTCGCAATCCGGTTGAGATCGATACTCACGAGCAACTCGGTATTGCCGGAGTAAGTCCAACTGATTTCGGAGTCGAGGTTGTCAACGTCGGATACATAAGAGTCGAGCGCGATCGTCGTGAAGGAGCTCCCCTCGGACACGGTCTGGCTGGGGATGTTGCCGACAACAGGCGCGTTGTTGATCGCGGTCACGGTAAACGTTGCGTCGTCGGAATCGGAGAGCAGGCCCGGATCGGTCGCGGTGAACGTGATCGTCTCGCTGCCATTCCAGGTCGGAGACGGAATCGTGATCGTCGCGATACGGCTGGGGTCAATGCTGACAGTCAGTTCAGTGTTACCGGCGTACGACCAGCTCATCTGGTTATCGGCATTGTCGACGTCGGTGACATAGTCGTTCAGATTGATCGACGTAAATGTCAACCCCTCAGTGACGGTTTGATCGGGAATGTCGCCGACAATTGGCGCATCATTGACGGCAGTCACCGTAAACGTCGCCGGATCAGCATCGCCCAGGAGTCCGGGATCGGTCGCCGTGAACGTGATCGTCTCCGATCCATTCCAATCGGGCGATGGAGTGCTTACGGTTGCCACACGGTTCACGTCGATGGAGACTGTCAGTTGCGTATTGCCTTCCCACGACCAAGTCATTTCGGCATCGAGGTTGTCGACGTCGCTGACATAGGTGTCGAGTGGAATCGTCGCGAAGGTCGAGCCCTCCACGATCGTCTGGCTGGGAATGTTCGTGACAATCGGAGCATCGTTGACCGCCGTCACCGTAAACACAGCCGCGTCGAAATCGCTCAACAGGCCCGGATCAGTGGCGGTGAAAGTGATGGATTCTACTCCATTCCAATCGCTCGAGGGCGTCGTGATGATGGCGATTCGGTTCACGATAGAAACGCTCAACGCCACATTGCCCGCGTAACTCCACGACATTTGCGAGGCGAGGTTGTCGACATCGGTGACGTAGTTGTCCAGGTTGATGCTCGTGAACGATGCCCCCTCAGAAATCGTCTGATTCGGGATGTCGCCGACCACCGGCGCATCATTCGCAGGCGTCACTGTGAACGTCGCCGGGTCGGAATTCGAAAGCAGGCTCGGATCGGTCGCTGTGAAGGTGATGGTTTCCGATCCGTTCCAGTCCGGGTCCGGAGTCGATATCGTGGCCACGCGGCTGCCACTGATACTCACCAGCAGCGCCGTGTTGCCCGAGTATGTCCAACTGATCTCGCTGTCGAGATTGTCGACGTCGGTTACATGGTCATCGAGCGCGATTGTGGTAAACGTCCCGCCCTCGGTGATCGTTTGGTTCGGAATGTCGCTGACAACTGGGGCATTGTTGACGGCGGTGACCGTAAACGTCGCCGAGTCGGAATCACTCAGCAGTCCCGGATCGGTCGCCGTAAAGGTGATGGTTTCCGATCCGTTCCAGGTCGGCGACGGCACATTGATCGTCGCCACACGGTTGATATCGATGATAACGGTCAGCTCTATGTTGCCCGAGTACACCCAGTTGATCGTATTATCCGGATTGTCAATGTCGCTGACGTAATCATCGAGGTTGATCGTCGCAAAACTCGCTCCCTCGGCGATCGTCTGGCTCGGGATGTTGCTAACGATCGGCGGATCATTGACCCCCGTGACGGTAAACGTGGCGGGGTCTGAGTCGGACAACAGGCCCGGATCAGTGGCCGTGAATGTGATCGTCTCGGAGCCGTTCCAATCCGGGTCAGGGACGGTGATGGTCGCGACGCGGCCGGCGCTTATGCTGACAGTGAGCTCAGTATTGCCCGAATAGCTCCAGCTCATATCCGCCGGGATGTTGTCGATGTCCGTGACGTAATTGTCCAGCGTGATCGTGCCAAACGTGGATCCTTCAGCGATCGTCTGATTCGGTATGTCACTCACAACGGGTCCGTCGTTTACGGCGGACACGGTAAACACTGCCAAGTCGGAAGAATTGAGCAGACCGGGATCGGTCGCGGTAAACGTGATTGTTTCGGAGCCGTTCCATGTCGAAGACGGAGTGGACACCGTGGCCACGCGGCTCACGATATTGACGGTTAGTTCGGTGTTGCCGGAATACGTCCACTCGATCTCGCTGTCCGGATTGTCGACATCGCTGACGTAGTCATCCAGATTGATGGCTGCGAACGACGCCCCTTCCGCTATTGTCTGGTCGGGTATGTCGCTGACGACGGGGGCATCGTTGATTGCCGTCACCGTGAACGTTGCCGGATCTGAGTCACTCAGCAGACCCGGATCGGTCGCCGTAAACGTGATGATCTCGACTCCATTCCAATCGGGATTCGGGATCGTGATCGTCGCAATCCGGCTGGCGTTAATGCTCACGCTCAACTGCGTGTTACCTGTGTAAGTCCAGGTCATCTGCGAGGGCAGATTGTCGATGTCGCTGACATATCCATCGAGCGAAATCGTCGTGAAGCTCGATCCCTCGGAAATCGTCTGCCCCGGGATGTCCGCCACAACGGGAGCATTGTTGACGGCTGTAACGGTAAAGATCGCGGCATCCTCGTCGAACAGCAGTCCCGGGTCGGTCGCCCTGAACGTGATGACTTCGCTGCCGTTCCATGTTGGCGACGGGATCGCAATCGTCGCGACGCGATTCGTGATATCGACCGTCAGTTCCGTGTTACCGGAGAATGTCCAGCTAATCTGATTGTCAGTGTTGTCGACATCCGTCACGAAATTGTCGAGGTTGATCGTCGCGAACGTCGCGCCCTCAGCCACGGTTTGATCCGGGATGTCGCTCACAACCGGCGCGTCATTGACTGCCGTGACTGTGAACACCGCCGGATCCGAATCGGTCAGGAGACCGGGATCGGTTGCCTCGAATGTTATGGTTTCGCTGCCGTTCCAGTCTGGCGAGGGGATCGTGATGGTTGCCACGCGATTGACATCCAATGAGACGCTCAAGGCGGTATTCCCAACCCAGCTCCAACTGATCTCCGAATCCAGGTTGTCGACGTCGCTCACATAGCTGTCGAGGTCGATCGTTGCAAACGTGGCGCCCTCGGCAATCGTCTGATTCGGGATGTTGCTGACTACGGGAGCGTCATTGACGGGCGTAGCCGTGAACACGGCCGCATCGAAATGGCTCAGCGATCCGGGGTCCGTTGCCGTGAAGGTGATCGACTCGAAGCCGGTCCAATTCGCAGAGGGGGTCGTGACTATCGCCACACGGTTGACAATCGCAACGCTCAATTCCACGTTGCCCGCGTAGCCCCAGGCCATCTCCGACGCCAGGTTGTCGACGTCGGTGACATAATTGTCCAGGTTGATACTGGTGAACGAAGCGCCCTCGGCTATCGTCTGATTGGGAATGTCTCCGACCACAGGCGCGTCGTTGATCGCCGTAACCGTGAAGTTCGCCGGATCGGAATTCGACAGCAGACTGGGGTCAGTGGCTGTGAACGTAATCAGTTCCGACCCGTTCCAATCGGGATTCGGAATCGTGATCGTCGCTACACGGCTCACGCTGATGCTGACCGATAGTTCCGTATTGCCTGAGTATGTCCAACTGATTTCGCTGTCCAAATTGTCGATGTCGGTGACATAGTCATCGAGATTGATCGTTGTGAATGTGCCGCCCTCGGCAACCGTTTGATCGGGGATATTGCTGACAACCGGGGCATCGTTGACCGCCGTCACGGTGAAAGTCGCCGGATCGGAATCGCTGAGCAGCCCCGGATCGGTCGCCGTGAACGTGATGACTTCGCTGCCATCCCACGTTGGTGAGGGCGGCGAGATCGTTGCGATGCGATTGACATCAATCGAGACACTCAGCTCTGTATTGCCGGAATAGGTCCACGTGATCTGGTTGTCAGAATTGTCGATATCCACGACGTAATCGTCGAGAGCGATGGTCGTGAAACTGGCGCCTTCGGCAATAGTCTGATTGGGAATGTTGCTGACCACCGGTGCATCATTGACAGCGGTCACAGTGAACGTGGCGGGATCGGAATCGCTCAGCAGACCCGGATCGGTCGCAGTGAACGTGATAACCTCTGTACCATTCCAATCGGGATTGGGAATCGTAATCGTCGCAATGCGGCCCGCGCTGATACTGACAGAGAGCTGGCTGTTGCCAGCGTATGTCCATGCCATCTCGGAGGGCGCGTGGTCAAGATCCGTGACGTAGGTATCGAGCGTGATCGTGGTGAATGTCGATCCCTCAGGTACTGTCTGATCCGGGATGTTGCCGACGACCGGCGCGTCGTTGACCGCCGTGACCGTAAATGTTGCAGCATCATTGTCGAAGAGCAGTCCCGGATCGGTCGCCGTGAACGTGATCGTCTCCGATCCGCTCCATTCCGACGACGGGATGCCAATCGTCGCGATCCGGCCCGTGTTGATGCTGACAGTCAACTCCGCATTGCCCGCGTAGGTCCAGACGATCTGATCATCCGTGTTGTCGACATCGGAGACATAGTTGTCGAGGCTGATCGTGGCGAAAGATGATCCCTCGGCGATCGTCTGATTCGGGATGTCACTGACCACCGGCGCGTCATTGACAGCGGTCACGGCGAACGTGGCGGGATCGGAGTCGCTCAGCAGACCCGGATCAGTCGCCGTAAAGGTGATCGTCTCGGTGCCAAACCAATCTGGTGACGGAATGGTGACCGTCGCGATCCTATTGACACCGATCGAGACCGACAGCGCGGTATTGCCCTCCCAAGTCCAATCCATCTCCGCGTCGAGATTGTCGACATCGCTGACGTACGAATCGAGATTGATCGTCGCGAATGTCTGCCCTTCGGAAATCGTTTGGCTCGGGATATTCGTCACGATCGGCGCATCGTTAACCGCAGTGACCGTGAACAAGGCCGCGTCGAAGTCACTCAAGGAGCCCGGATCAGTCGCGGTAAACGTAATCGATTCCACACCGTTCCAGTCGGTTGATGGAATCGTGATGATGGCCACGCGATTGGTGATCGACACCGTCAACGCCACGTTCCCCGCGTAGCCCCAGCTCATTTCGGATGCGAGGTTGTCGACGTCGGTTACGTAGTTGTCCAGATTGATGCTGGTGAACGACGCACCCTCGGTGATCGTCTGGTTGGGAATGTCCCCGACGTTCGGGGCGTCGTTGACCGGCGTGACGGTAAACGTCGCCGGATCGGAATTCGACAGGAGGCTCGGATCGGTCGCGGTAAATGTGATGATCTCAGAGCCGTGCCAATCCGGATTCGGAGTCGTAATGGTGGCGACGCGGCTGGCGCTGATGTTCACCAGCAGCGCCGTATTGCCGGAGTATGTCCAACTGATCTCGCTGTCGAGGTTGTCGATGTCTGAAACATAATTGTCGAGGTTGATCGTTGTGAATGAACCGCCCTCGGATATCGTCTGATTGGGGATGTCGCTGACGACCGGGGCGTTGTTGACCGCGTTCACGGTATATGTCGCGCTATCGGAGTCACTCAGGAGTCCGGGATCGGTGGCCGTGAATGTGATCGTCTCGGAGCCGTTCCAGGTCGGCGAGGGTGGAGTGATCGTGGCAATGCGATTGATATCGATCACGACCGACAATTCGGAATTCCCCGAGTACGTCCAGTTCATCTGCGCATCGGTGTTATCGATGTCGCTGACGTAGTTGTCGAGCGTGATGGTCGCAAACGAGGCGCCTTCGGCGATTGTCTGGCTCGGGATGTTGCTCACGATCGGGGCATCGTTGACTCCGGTGACCGTGAACGTTGCCGGATCGGAATCGCTCAGCAGGCCCGGGTCGGTCGCGGTAAACGTAATCACCTCCGACCCATTCCAGTCGGGATCGGGGATTGTGATGGTTGCCACACGATTGACGATGCTCACCCCCAACTGCGTGTTGCCGGAGTAAGCCCAACTGATCTCGGAGTCGAGGTTGTCGCTGTCGGTCACGTAGTCGTCGAGGGCGATGGTCGTAAAAGACGAACCCTCCAGAACCGACTGACTGGGGATGTCGCTGATGACGGGGGCGTTGTTGACCGCTGTCACCGTGAAGGTCGCGGCATCGTTGTCGGAGAGCAGTCCCGGATCGGTGGCGGTAAACGTGATCGTCTCGGCGCCGTTCCATTCCGGCGACGGGATGCCGATCGCCGCCACACGATTGACGATGCTGACCGTCAGTTCCGTGTTGCCCGAATACGTCCAACTGATCTGGTTATCCGCATTGTCGACGTCGTCGACGTAATTGTCCAGGTTAATCGTAGTGAAGCTGGCCCCCTCGGCCACTGTCTGATCGGGAATATCGCTGACGACCGGCGCATCATTGATCGCCGTAACCGTGAATGTCGCGGGATCGGAGTCGCTGAGGAGCCCCGGATCGGTGGCGGTGAACGTGATCGTCTCGGAGCCGTTCCAGTCGGCGTTGGGAATCGTAATCGTTGCGACACGATTAACATTCAGCGACACGGAAAGCTGTGTCTGACCCTCCCAACTCCAGGTGATTTCATTGTCGAGGTTATCGACATCGCTAACATAGCTGTCCAGATCGACGGTCGCGAAGGTCGATCCTTCGGAAATGGTCTGATTGGGTATGTTGCCGACCACCGGGGCATCGTTGACGCCTGTCACGGTGAATGTTGCTTGATCTGATCCTGCTGACAGGGCCGGATCGGTTGCCGTAAACGTGATCGTCTCCGAGCCGTTCCAGTCGGGACTCGGAGTTGTGATGATGGCCAGACGGTTGACGATCGACACGCTGAGCTGGATGTTCCCGGAATAACTCCAGCTCATCTCAGAGTCGAGGTTATCGACATCTGCGACATAGTTGTCGAGATTGATCGTGGTGAAGCTCGCACCTTCGTCAATCGTCTGATCGGGGATGCCGCTGACGACCGGCGCGTCATTGACAGCGGTGACCGTGAACGTGGCTGGGTCCGAATCGGCCAGCAGCCCGGGGTCTGTGGCGGTGAACGTGATCGTCTCAACGCCATTCCAGTCAGGGCCCGGAACTGTGATGGTGGCGACACGGCTGCCATTGATCGACACGGTCAGCGCACTATTGCCCGAATAGGTCCAACTGATCTCACTGTCGAGGTTGTCGATGTCGACGACGTAGTTATCCAGGGCAATCGCTGCAAACGACGCTCCTTCGGCAATCGTCTGGTTGGGAATGTCGCCGACCACCGGCGCGTCATTGACGCCGGTCACCGTGAATATCGCCGGGTCGGAGTCGTTCAACAGGCCCGGATCGGTTGCCGTGAACGTGATCGCCTCCGCGCCGTTCCAGTCGGCGTTCGGTGCGGTAATCGTCGCGACCCGGCTGCCATCAATGACGACACTGAGTTCGGTGTTGCCCGAATAGGTCCAACTGATTTCAGAATCGAGATTGTCGACATCCGTGATGTAGTTGTCGAGGTTCACCGTCGCGAATCCGGAACCCTCGGAGACGCTTTGGTCGGGAATATCGCCCACGACGGGCGCGTCATTGACGGCCGTCACGGTGAACGTGGCCGGGTCGGAGTTCGACAGGAGCGTCGGGTCTGTTGCCGTGAATGTGATCAATTCCGACCCATTCCAATCGGGGTCGGGAATGCTGATCGTGGCGATTCGCGCGACACTGATGCTGACTGACAGCTCGGTGTTGCCGGAATACGTCCAGGACATTTCATTGTCCAGGTTATCCGGATCAGCCACGTAGTCGTCGAGAATGATAGTCGTGAATGTCGATCCCTCGGCCACTGTCTGATCCGGAATGTCCGACACCACGGGTGCGTCATCGGTCGGCGTGACAGTGAACGTCGCCAGGTCTGAAGAATTCAGCAAACCGGGATCGGTCGCGGTGAATGTGATGGTTTCGCTTCCGTTCCATTGGGGCGAGGGAACAGTGACCGTGGCGATCCGATTGACATCGATTGAAACACTGAGTTCCGAGTTGCCGGAGTAAGTCCAGCTCATCTCGCTGTCGAGATTGTCGATGTCGCTCACGTAATTGTCGAGGGTGATTGTGGCGAACGATGCACCTTCAACAATAGTCTGATTGGGGATATTGCTGACCACCGGCGCATCATTGACGCCCGTGACTGTGAACGTTGCCGGGTCGGAATCCGACAGCAGGCCAGGATCGGTCGCCGTGAAGGTGATCGTCTCGGAGCCATTCCAATTGGCATGCGGGGCAGTGACCACGGCAACGCGGTTGACGATCGAAACGCTCAACTGACTGTTTCCGCTGTAGCTCCATGTCAACTCGGAAACGAGGTTGTCGATGTCGGTGACGTAATTGTCGAGGTTGATCGGTGCGAAGGAGGTTCCCTCCGCCACACTCTGGCCGGGGATGTCCGACACCACCGGCGCATCGTTGACCGCGGTCACAGTAAACGTGGCCGGGTCCGAGTCGCTCAGCAGACCGGGATCGGTCGCCGTGAACGTGATCGTCTCCGAGCCGCTCCACTCGATGCCCGGAATCGTGATCGTCGCCACACGTGCTGTGATATCGACCGTCAATTCCGTATTGCCGGCGTATGTCCAACTGATCTCACTGTCCAGATTGTCAACGTCGCTGACAAAGTCGTCGAGTGTGATCGTCGTGAAGGTCGATCCCTCAGCCACGGTCTGATTCGGGATGTCCACAACCACTGGCGCATCATTGATGCCGGTCACAGTAAACGCAGCGGCATCCGAATCAAACTGAAGACCCGGGTCGGTCGCGGTAAACGTGATCGTCTCCGAGCCGTTCCAGTCCGGATTGGGCACAGTAATCGTGGCAACCCGGTTGAGGTCGATCGACACACTCAATTCGGTGTTGCCCGAGTAACTCCAATTCATCTCTGAATCAAGATTGTCGATATCGGTCACGTAGTTGTCGAGTGCGATTGTTGTGAATGACGAACCCTCGGCAATGGTTTGATCCGGTATATCGGACACCACCGGCGCATCGTTGACCGCGGTCACCGTGAACGTCGCCGGGTCGGAGTCAAACAGCAGGCCGGGATCGGTCGCCGTGAACGTGATCGTCTCCGAACCGCTCCACTCGATGTCCGGAATCGTGATCGTCGCCACACGGGCGGTGATATCGACCGTCAGTTCGGTGTTGCCCGCGTAGGTCCAACTGATCTCACTGTCCAGATTGTCAACGTCGCTGACATAGTCGTCGAGTGTGATCGTCGTGAAGGTCGATCCCTCAGCCACGGTTTGATTCGGAATGTCGGATACGATAGGTGCATCGTTGACTCCGGTCACCGTGAACGTCGCCGGATCGGAGTCAAACAGCAGGCCCGGATCGGTCGCCGTGAACGTGATCGTCTCCGAGCCGTTCCAGTCCGGATTGGGGATCGTGACTGTCGCCACGCGGTTGACGATACTGACTGTCAGTTCGGTGTTGCCGGCGTAGGTCCAACTGATCTCTGCATCGAGGTTATCCACGTCGTTGACATAATTGTCCAGCGCAATTGTTGCAAACGATGCCCCCTCGCCGATCGTTTGGTCGGGAATGTCGCTGACCACCGGCGCATCGTTGACCGCGGTCACCGTAAACGTCGCCGGATCGGAATCGTTCAGCAGGCCCGGATCGGTCGCCGTGAACGTGATCGTCTCAGAGCCGTACCAGTCCGGATTGGGGACCGTGATCGTGGCCACACGGGCGGTGATATCGACCGTCAACTCAGTGTTGCCCGAGTAGGTCCAACTGATCTCTGAATCGAGATTGTCCACGTCGCTGACGTAGTCGTCAAGTGTGATCGTCGTGAAGGTCGATCCCTCAGCTACGGTCTGATTCGGAATGTCCGCAACCACCGGCGCATCGTTGACCGCGGTTACCGTAAACGTGGCCGGGTCCGAGTCGCTCAGCAGACCGGGATCGGTCGCCGTGAACGTGATCGTCTCCGAGCCGTTCCAGTCCGGTGTCGGGGTCGTAATCGTCGCCACACGGGCTGTTATGTCGACCGTCAGTTCGGTGTTGCCGGAGTAGGTCCAGTTGATCTCTGAATCGAGATTGTCAATATCGCTGACGTAGTCGTCGAGATTGATCGTCGTGAATGAAGAGCCCTCGACAATGGTTTGATTCGGGATGTCCGCAA